>ERZ724522.397-NODE-397-length-29083-cov-39.828889_pt1 | contig 29083 bp, 28 predicted proteins | sample MGYA00376055_ERZ724522 | MGnify/ENA primary metagenome ERZ724522 (study PRJEB28724, sample SAMN07190884) | wastewater metagenome | isolation source: effluent of sewage treatment plant in Hong Hong | place: Hong Kong | collected 2016-03-17 ...
CACCTCGCCGATCCCGGTGTGGGACCCGCTCAACGGCAAGTACGCCCTGTGGCCGCTGGCCGTGAAGCCTCGCATCGGTCCGATGTCGACCGGCGACATCGTGCTCTACGCCCAGTGCGTGATCCACGACAAGGCGGGCGGCAACATCCCTCGCCACGGTGCTTACGACCTCGAAACGATGGAGCGGGTGAAGCAGCTCCAGAGCTTCTTCGGGCTCACCCCCGACGGCTGGATCGGACCCCAGGAGACCTGGCCGCTGATCGACGCACTCGCCACCGGCAACTGGGGCTGACCCCCACACGCGAAGAGCCCCCTCCACCATCGAGGCGGAGGGGGCTCTTGCGCGCTTACGGTGTCAGGCTACACCGAGCGAGGGCGGCGACGAGCCAGCAGCATCGCCACACCGCCGACGAAGGCCACCGCACCGATCAGCAGGGCGGCGTCGTGGTTGCCACCGGTCCTCGGCAGCGACCCTCCCGTCGTGGTGCTCGGGGCCGGAGGGGCAGTCGTCGGACCGGCAGTCGTCGGGACGACCGTCGTGGTGGTGGTGGACTCGACGACGGTGTTCAGCGTGCTCGGGGTGACGACCGTGGTCGTCGGAGCAGTCGTGGTCACCGCCACCGTGGTCGTCGGGGCCGTGGTCTCGACGATCGTCGTCGGAGGCACGGTCGTCTCGATCACCGTGGTCGGCGGAGCGGTCGTCGGGGGCACCGTGGTCGGAGGAGCCGTCGTGGGCGGGATCGTGGTCGGAGGCACGGTGGTGGGCGGCACGGTCGTCGGGGGAGTCGTGGTCGTCGGCGGGACGGTACCCTTGCAGACGATCCAGTGCGAGACGCTCGGGCGCTGACCGCCACCGTTGCTCGGCGGGTAGTAGTTCACTCCGGCCGACGGGTGGCCGTAGACGGCGTTGCCTCGGCCGTAGCCGACGTCGATCGAGCCGCCCTTCACGACGAGCAGCTCCCAGTGGGTTCCCCACGAGGGCTGGAACGCCTTGAGCTTCACGGCCTTGCCGTTGTCGGCGAGACCGCCATGGCTGCCGCCGTCGGCCTCGTGGTAGTAGCAGGTCGAGGGGTGCTCGGTCCGGGACTCCCAGTAGTCGGGGTCGTTCGGGTTGTGATCAGCACCCGCGCTGGTGGCGAAGCCCCCGAGCAGCACCGAGGCTGCCACGAGGACCACTCCGAGACGCATGGTCTTCATGTGGATCTTCCTTCCTGGGAGTGGCCGGACGACTCCGACCCGTGGTGAGAGTACCCTCAAGAGAGCTTGCTAGTCCAGCACTTGAGGAACTCTTGATGCGGCTCAGTGGACCGGGAGTCCTCGGAGCACACGGTCCTCGATCCTGGCATGGACGACGGTCCGGCCTTCACCACGCTCCGTCGACCTCGGGGCCTCCTGCCTCTCGACCCGGGTCCAGGTCTTCTTCACCACGCCGCCGATCCAGTCGCACGAGTAGCAGAACCACGAGCGCTCCGCGTACCGATCGAGCGCTTCGCCGGAGCACTGTGGGCAGCGCACGGGGACCAGGACCGGCTTCTTGCCCGGGCGGCGCTGGACGACGTACTCGCCTCGCGGCTTCGCCGGGCGCATCTCCCCGTTCGGTCGCTGCACTCGTGGCTTCGGCGGCTGGCCGTTGCAGTTCTTGCAGAGCCTCGCGTTCTTCGGGAGTACCGTGACGTGCCGATGGTTCCAGCGAGCCCCACCCATGTACCTCGACGAGAGCGTCCGGCAGAGCGGGTGGTGGGCGATCGAGGGCTCCTTCGGGAACCGAGGGTCTCGGACGATGATGAATCCATCTTCGTCCCACTCGGGCTCGCGGACGTCGGACGGGACGGGGTGGCAGTGCGAGCAGATCACCGCTCCGACCGGCACCGACTCGGCGAGGTCGCTGGAGGTCCGCTTCTTCAGCGTCCAACACGATGTCTGGTGTGCGATCGGTGGCCCGTACACGGGCTGCACAATCACGTAGCTCACTTCACGAGTCCCCCGCCTGGAGTGTCTTGGTCGGGGGATCGTACGCCGACCGATCCTGTCTGGCAAGGATCGAGAACAACCGAAGAGGTAGAGGGGCCAACAGAAGCCTCCAGCCATCGAAAGGGGCACCCCATGTCGGGTCAGATCGTTCAGGTGCAGGCAGGTCAGACGCAGGTCATGATCGGCAAGGGCGTGTACACCGCCAACGACAAGCTCATCCTGTCGCGCCGCGAGTTCAACAAGGTCGAGCTGGGTGCGTTCACCTCGATCCTCACCGACCTCGGCCCCGGAATCCTCACCTCGGCCCCGGTCAACCTCTCGACCATCTCGGCCGACGCCACCACCTACGCCACGATCACGCCGGGCTTCGCCGGTCGTCTCTCGGCCGTGTTCGCTCTCGTCACCACCGCGGCCACCACGGCGGCGAAGGCGGCGACGCTCCAGGCGTTCATCGACCAGGACGCTGGCGGCTCGGCCGTCAACACCGCCGTCGAGGGTGGCGTGATCGCCCTCACCTCGGCCAACGCCACCCCGGCGGGCAAGGTCATCCCCGGCACCCGGATCGTGTGGTCGGCGGCGAACCCGATGGACTTCGCCAAGGACGCCGTGATCACCTTCCGCACGACCTCCGCCCCGACGACCTTCGTCGAAGGTGCCGTCGTGTTCGGTGTCGTGCTCGACGCCCAGCCGTCGGTCAGCACGGGCAACGGCCCGCAGCTCACCTGATCTCACACCAGGCCGTCGCCCGACGGTCTCGAACAGAGGAGAACCCACCATGCCTGTGACCGTCCGCAACTTGAGCCGCACCAACGTGGTGCTCTCGACTCCCGACAAGGGTCCGTCCGTCGAGTGGAAGCCAGCAGGCGACCGCGACGGGGACGACATCCAGCAGGTCCCGGATGCGATGATGGAGTCGAACGTCAACTTCCTCAAGGCGGTCGGTCTCGGCATCCTCCAGGTGGAGACGAGCGACGCCGCGCTGCTCGCCGCCATCGAGCAGCAGGCGGCGCGTTACAAGCGCTCGCAGCAGGCGTCGATGAGCGAGTTCGAGTCGGTGCTCGACACGGCAGCCCAGAACGGCGTCGTGCGCATCACCGAGGAACAGCTCGATGCGCACATCGACGCCATGTCCAAGTCGCAGCCCAGCGACCTCAGCTCGATCGGAGACACCCAGTGAGCGACTTCACCCCCAACCCCCTGTTCGCCTTCGGCCGGGTCGACACGTCGGCCGGTGAGGGTGGCGAGAGCCTCCACAAGGTCAACCCGGCGCTGTTCGGTGTCGACGCCGAGGGCCACATCGGCCGCGGTGCCGAGGTCGACGGCGAGGCCACCCCCGAGGACGTGGCGCTTGCCAACTCGCCGGTCGGCAACGTCCCCGAACCGCCCGAAGGCACCGTGGTCGAGCCGACCTTCGCCCCCGAGGGCGGCACGGTGGACACCGGCCCCGGCGCTCCCCCGGCAGACCCGGAGATCGCCGAGGGTGACGTCGAGGGCTCGCTCGAAGAGGGCGAGGCCAACGGTGAGGCGCAGCCCGGCGAGCCGTCGGACGGCAGCGTCCCGGCACCCGTGGAGGGCGAAGGTGAGCAGGCTCCGGCCGACCCCGTCGTCGACCCGGTCGACTACGAGTCGATGCTGAAGGCCGACCTCGTGGCCCTCGCCAACGAGCGTGGCATCGACAGCTCCGGCACCAAGGCCGAGATCATCGAGCGCCTCCAGATCGCCGACGCCGCGGCCTGAGAGGTCGCCGACCGAAGATGGATCCATCTAGCGAGACGGAGGAGTAGCACGAGATGGCCAGTTTCTCCCCTCGCCTGAACCTGAAGCGTCCGGTCGGGGCCGACCCGTTCCTGACCCAGGACTACTACGACAACCTGACCCTGCTGGACGGCTCCCCGGGCGTGTACATCACGACCTCGGGGGCTCGTCCGGCAGGCTGGGGCGCAGCCCACTCGGGGATGCACATCTGGGAGACCGACACCGAGCTGCTCTGGCGCTGGAACGGCACCGCCTGGCGTCGATCCGCTCCGGTCGGCCTCCTTGCCGATCCGTCCGAGATCACCACCGACTTCTCGACTGCTGCCACCGCCGCCGTCACGGCGATCACCTGTGCGGTCACCGTCCCAGCCACCCACTCCGGCTCGACGACGAAGCGAATCCGAGTGAGCGCCTCGTGGTACGGGCTCGACAACGGCACGTTGTCCACGCTCGGTGCGTGCGAGATCTCGCTCTGGCGTGGTGCCACCTCGCTGAAGACGATCCTGTGGCGCGGTCGGCCGACGACGGCCACCAATCCGCTCGACTGGGGCACGGGCGGCACCATCGAGGCCTACGACGCCCCCACCGCCGGAGCGCAGACCTACACCCTCAAGATCAACTCCCTGTCGTCAGTGGGAGGTACCACGACGCTGCGAGCCGCCAGCACCGCGAAGGCGCATCTCGCCGTCCAGGAAGTCGGTCTCTGATGGCCAACTTCCGCTTCGTCAGCCGGTACTCGATCGCCAACCTCGACTTCGTCGTCATCAACGCCCTCGGCAATCAGGTCGCCGCCGACACGCCGCCCACGGTCACGTTCCGAAACTACGCCACGGGTGCGCAGATCTGGCAGCGAGCGACAACGCTCGTGACCGCCCCGGGCACATACCGAGTCACGGTCTCCTCGGCGGAGTCGGGCACCCCGGGCCTGTTCTACATCGACTGGACCTACGCCATCGCCTCGGTCGCCCAGGCGTACCGCACCGACATCGAGATCCCGGCGACCACCTCCTCGCTGTACAACGCCCTGAGCGACGGGTACCAGTCCGTGGTCGACTACTCGTGGGCTCGCTTCGAGGACCTGTTCGACTCCGACGTCGGAGGGCCGCACCTGAAGATGTACGCCCAGGCGAACTTCGGCCGGGAGCGGGTGGCGCAGCTCATGCGCACGGCGCTGAACAATCTGAACTCGTCGTCGCAGCCGCACTCGACGTACTCGATCGACCCGACCGCCGGGCAGGAGTTCCCGTTCGCCGAGTGGGGCGGGATCCTGGAGCAGGGCACGACGATCGAGATCATCAAGCACCTGATGCGCTCCTACGTCGAGCAGCCCGAGGCGCAGGGCGTCACCCCGGCCCGCCTCGATCGCCGGGACTACCTCAACCGCTGGCGGGAGATCCTGGAGATCGAGACCGAGGAGTACAAGCAGCAGCTCGCCGTGTTCAAGATGGCGCAGATGAACCTCGGCCGGAGCGCGATCCTCGTGGCCGGTGGTGCGTACGGCAACATCCCGGCGCACAACAACCCGGCGGTCCGCCCCCGCCGTCTGCCGTCCTGGGTGAGGTGACCCGTGGCGCGTCCGCCGTTCCAGAACGAGCACAACTACGCCGTCGCCCAGGAGGTGATGCGTCACGACGACGCCCTCCACTGGTACGGCGAGATGACGGCGCTCGTGATGCTCTGGTCGGTGCGCGACTTCGAGAACGGCGACGTCGGCCGGTGCTCGGTCTGCTACACCCCGCTCGGGATCGTCGCCGAGGCGTACAAGCAGTCGTCGAAGGCCCGCTGCGCGAACTGCTACGGCACCACCTTCGAGGGCGGCATCCGGGCGATCGTCTACCGCCCGGCGCTCTGGGAGGAGAGCGTTCTCTCGCAGGACGTGCGTGAGCGAGGCCACACCACTGTCTCGTCCGGCTCCGTGCAGATCACGAGCGACGTGAACATGCGCGACGGCGACTTCCTCATCCGCCAGGACAAGACCCGCTGGAAGATCACCGAGCCGCAGGTGTCCGAGATCGCCAACGGCTTCGGCCCCACCGGCAAGCAGGTCGCTCCGGGCTCGACGTTCCAGGTGCAGCTCGAAGATCGCTCCTCGGTGGCGTACATGATCCCCGTCGACCAGGCGGCGCTCGATCTCGTCGGGTGGAAGCCGTACATGGTCTACCCGCACGCGAGCGACGTGATCAACGGCCCGCTGGTGATCGACGACTACCCGTGATGAATCCCACCCTGATCCCGAACAAGGCGGTCATGGGCGTGGGGAACCTCGACAAGGACCGGGCTCGGATGCTGGCCACCGAGGCCTGTCTGCTGGCCCGCACGCTGTCGCCGAAGATGGGTGGCCACGCCGCCTCCCGGATCTACCCGGTGTGGGGTGACGGCTGGTTCGGCGTCCAGTGGGAGCACCCGTACCTGTGGTACCAGGAGGCCGGGATCCGGCCGTTCACGAACCGCTCGCTCGCCGGGAAGACGATCCCGATGTGGGTCAACGACCCGAAGGGCGAGGAGCGCCGGAAGAATCCGAAGGCCGAGACCCGCCAGACCGTCGACGGACGGACGCAGGTGCTCATCTTCCGCCGGGCGGCGAAGATCGGCCAGCGCAAGAACGTGTGGCGCAACGTCGGCGGGCAGATGGTCCGTCGCAACGTCCCGATGAGCTACCCGGGCGCTCCGGGGCGCATCGCTGTGAACCGGTCGCAGGGGATCATGCGTGCGGGCGACGTCGACCCGAGCGTGCGCAACCCGGGCCAGATCGCCAAGCGCAACGTCGGCGTCCGCTGGCGTCACCCAGGCCTCGACCCGAGCCGGTTCCTGGCCAAGGCGATCTACTCTGCTGCCGTGAACAACGGGCTCCCGGTCGGCGACATCGAGTACTTCCTCCGCGGCAACACCAAGCCCTACAGCACCTACTCGATCCTGATCCACGGAGGCTGAGCCATGTTCATGACGACCCAGAAGACATACCTCTACTCCGACACGGAGAAGGATCGACTCGGTCGTCCGAAGAGAATCTCTGCTGGTTCTCACCTGGTCCCCCAGGGGCACAAGCGATGCAGTCGGTGTGAGGAGGTGAAGCCCATCTCGGACTTCTCTCGGCGCAGCCGCAAGACCGGAGCACTTCACTCGCATTGCAAGGAGTGCAATCGAGCGAACATGCGGTCGTGGGCCTACGGCCTATCGGATGAAGACCACGCCGCGCTTCTGCAACAACAGGGCGGCGTCTGCGCCGTGTGTCGCGAAGAAGGCAGACCCCTGGTAGTCGATCACGATCACCGAACCGGTGCGGTGAGAGGTCTCTTGTGCGCAGACTGCAACATCGGCATCGGCCGTCTTCGTGACAACCCCGACTACCTTCGGGCAGCCGCTGAGTACCTCGGAGGTGCACCATTTTCATGACCTACACGAAAGCTCAGGCGATCAAGGCGCTCCGGGACACCTTCGACAGCGACTTCCTGGAGCCCGACTTCCGCAACATCAAGATCGACCTGGAGTACCCGGTCGACGAGCAGAGCTACCCGTCGATCTGGGTCGACTTCGAGCCGCTCGGCAACCTCTCGATCGTCGGCATCGGCCACAGCGAGTACACCACCGCCCCGGGCGGATCGAACGAGGCCTACCGCTGGCGCTTCGCCGGGCACCTGAGCTTCACGGCCGTGGCGCTGACGAGCCTGGAGCGTGACCGGCTCGTCGACTCGCTGATCAAGGTCTTCGCCTTCTCTCGCTCCGCCGGGCTCACGACCTTCCGTCAGGTTCTGGAGGGCGGACAGCTCATCGCGCTCAACGCCGACTTCGACCAGGTCGAGCTGCGCGGCTTCTCGACGTCGGCCGGGACGCCGTGGGGCACCGACGACCTGATGTACGAGGGCACGGTCGTGATCGAGATCGCAGGCGAGTTCATCAACACGAGCACCGACCTGCTCATGGACGTCTCCGGCATCGAGATGTTCGAGTGGGTGCTCGACACCGAGAGCGATCCGACGACCGGCGACTGGCCCTGACGCCGCACCCTGCGCTGATCCTGTCCCACCTGCCTCCAGAGCCACAGAAGAGGTAGAGAGCGCACTCGCAAGAGGGAAGGCAGCACCACCATGGCAGACCTCGTCTACATCCCACCGGGCGTCACGGTCGACGAGAACGCGCAGCCGGTTCCGAACATCAACGGCATCGTCGCGATCCCTCCGTCGCTCGTCGCCCTGGTCGGGCCGTCGATCGGGTACCAGACCTACACCGAGCCGGTGCAGTTGAACGCCACCACCCCGGTGACGCTCACGCAGCGAGGCGTCGACCTGACCAGCGTGGTCGTCACCTCGCTGGCCGGTGCGACCCGCACGGTGACGACGGACTACACGACGGCCCAGACCGGCTCCCCGGCCGAGGAGTCGGTGAGCACGATCGCTCGTGTGAACGGTGGTGCGATCGCCGACGGCGACACGGTCTACGTGAGCTACCGCTACACGAACTCGGGCTTCTACCTCCCGTTCCTGTCGAGCGACTGGGACCAGATCCAGACCCGCTTCGGCGCTGCGATCAACTCCTCGACCGGTGCGGTCGGCAGCCCGCTCAGTCTGGCGGCGAAGATCGTCATGGAGCAGGGCGTGCGCGAGCTGATCCTGCTGCCGACGAAGGGCTCGACCCCGACCTCGGTGACGGCGGCGCAGATCAACACGGCGTACTCCTACCTGGAGGCTCGTGACGACGTCGGCATCGTGGTACCGCTCGGCGTCGGCATCACCGGCTCGGACGTCTCGCCCGGCGACACCACGAGCCTCGTGCAGAACCTCAAGACGCACGCCGACTCGATGTCGGCGCAGGGCAAGTACCGCATCGGCGTGGTTGGTCTGGAGACGTCGGCGACCCGCACCCACTCGACGCTGGCCCAGTCGATGGCCTCGAAGCGTCTGGTGATCGGCTACCCGAACATCCTGAACTGGTACAACGGCTACACCAACACCACGATGGAGCTGGGTGGCGTGTACCTCGCCGCGGCGCTCGGTGGGATGCTCTCGGCCCGGATGCCACAGGAGCCGCTGACGAAGAAGATCGTCCGCTCGTTCCCCTCGATCCCGGCCCGGGTGTTCTCGACGATGACGAAGACGGCCAAGGACGACATGTCGAACGCTGGCGTGTGCGTGGTCGAGCAGTCGAGCGACGGTCGCCTCTCGGTGCGCCACGGCGTCACCACCGACCGAACGAACACCCTCACCCGGGAGATCTCGATCGTCCGGGCCAAGGACACGCTCGTGCGCCTGATCTACCAGGCGATCGACCAGTCGGGCATCGTCGGCTCGCCGCTCACGGCCGAGACCCCGGTGCGGGTGCAGTCGATCGTCGACGGTGCGCTGACCCAGGCGCAGAACGCCGGGATCGTCGTGGCGTACTCGAACCTCAGCGTCCGGATCTCGGACAACGACGCCACGTCGCTCCAGGTGAAGTTCGCGTACCGGCCCGCGTACCCGGTGAACTACATCAACGTGTCGTTCTCGATCAACACGGTTACGGGCAATCAGTCGGAGGTGTGACGATGGTACTCGCGAGGGGTCTGGATCGGCCCACCCACATGGATCCACGTCCTTCCGGTGACAGCATTTCGGATGATGGATCGACTCACCCCGTACTCATTCGCCATGGTGGTCTCCGACTCACCATGGGCGACGCGTGTGCGAATGGTGATGACGGAATCGTCGCTGAGCGTCGCCCGGGGGTGGAGTTGTCCACGCCGGTCCCAGGGGCTCCCTCTGCCGCGATCCTCTCGGTCTCTGGCGTTCGTCTTATGGGTCCCCGAGTACAGGTGGCTGGGTCTGACGCACCGAGGGACATCGCAGGTGTGGCAGCAGACCTGGGGGATCTCTCCCGTGGCGAAGTACAGGGATGCTCTGTGCGCCGCCACAGTGGTCCCGCGTTGACCGAATGGGCTGTGCCGCCACTCGAACCTCCCGTATCCGCTCGGTGCACACGCACCCGTCCAGGCCCAGCACGAGGTCTCGTCGTCGACTACGTCCACCTTGGCCCAGAATCGTTTCTGGGTGGGGTCAAGGTGAGCGAAGAGCCGAAGGGTCGTTTCATCAATCATTCCCTGGATCGTACCCAATTCGGTATTGATCTGCATGGAAACCAGTCGGAGGTCTGACCCCATGCCCACCAGCCAAACTCGTGTCGTCGGCTCCGGCTTCAGCGTCCTTCGCTGGCAGGGGCAGCGCATCGCCTTCCTGGAGAACGTCGAGGACAGCGGCCAGCGTCCCCACGGCTCCGTCGAGGCCGTCCAGCCGCTCGACGAGGAGTACCCGATCGAGTTCGCCGTCCCGAAGGCGATGGACTTCGGCACGCTCACGATGAGCATCCGAGAGCTGTGGGACCGGCCGGTCTGGCAGCACCTCGCCGGTCTGGAGTCCGCCCAGGACCTCCTCGGCGTGTGGTCGGTCATGGCCCGGATGCCGGGCACCATCACCTGCCAGACGATCATCAAGCCCCCGCAGGGCGGCTACTGGCGCGTGAAGACGTACCACAACGTCGTCATCGCCGCGATCCAGGACTCGGAGTCGATCAGCCTCGGCGCGATGACCATCCCGCGCTCGATCACCTGCTACTACACCCACGCCACCCGCGCCACCGTCGGCGCAGGGAGCTGAACCACCCCGGGAGGGACAACATGCAGTTCGCAGACGCAGGAGACGAAGGCCTCCTGCCACCGGAGGAGCCTCTCCTCCCGAGCGACCTCATCGAAGAGGTGGCCTCGTTCACTTCCGGCCCGGAGACGTCGAGCCCTGCTCCGTCCACTGAGGGGACCACACCGAACGAGACACGTCCTGGCGGTGACGAGGAAGTCGCTCTTCCCGAGTTCGACCCGCGATGCCGCGACGAGTTCGAGGGGCTGCTGTACATCGGTGCACTCGCTCACGAGTTCACCTGGGCCGGGCACCGCTTCAAGATCCGGACCATCACCTCGGACGAAGTGCTGGAGGTCGGTCTGGCGCAGAAGCAGTACCGGGACTCGCTCGGCGAAAGCCGGGCATACGTCACCGCCATGGCGGCAGCGTGTCTCGTGTCCGTCGACGGCAAGCCCCTTCCTCGCCCGATCTCGAACGACCCGAGCGACACCGAGTTCGCCAACAAGTACTCCTACATCCGGGAGTCCTGGTACACCTGGACCGTGGACGCCGTCTACGAGGAGTACATGAAGCTCGAAGCACGAGTCGTGGAGATCATCGAGGCCATGGGAAAAGCGCGTCCCTCGGCTCGATCGACCCGTGGCTAGAGCGTCATCTACGCCTCGCTGATCGCCGGGGGATCTACCAGCGAGCGGATCTCTCTCGGGTGCAGGAGTTCGGACTCCTGATCCTCTACGAGACCGACCAGGTCACCGCGTTCGTGCAACGGCAACAGGACTTGGTCGACAAGCTCCGGCTCGCCATCGTCACGCACGACCCATCGAGGTTGCCCGCCATGTTCCCCGCCTACGCCACCCCAGTCGAAGACAACAACGAGGCCATCAAGGCCCTCGACACGGACGCCCCTGTGGCGATCAAGACCAACGTCGCGACGAGCGAGGCCGAGGGGATCCTCTCGTTGCTCGAAGGCAGCCTCGGCATCGACGATCTCGGGATCGGCGATCTTTGATGGCCACGAGCGCACCTCGCACACCGCCCAAGAAGGGTGAGACGATCGAGCAGCAGATCACCTCTGCCATCTCGCAGGGGTTCTCGACGGTCCTCAATGACCTGAAGGCCCAGAACGCCGAGATGCTCAAGGCGCTGAAGGACATCTCCCACAAGGGCTCGATGGTGGCGCGCTCGACGGGCTCGGCCCGCAACGCCTCTGTCGCCTCCGAGGTGTCTCGCGAGGCGAGCGACCGGGCGGAGAACCTCTCGAAGCGCCTCGACTCGCCGCACGGCGTGCCGGTGAAGCCAAACCATGCCCGTGGGCGCAACGCCTCTGCCGACGACCACGGCAGCGGCCGGGTGACCCGTGAGGATCTCCGCGATCGCCTGGTGAACTCCTTCGTCGGTGGAGCAGAGCGCTGGGCAGCCAGCTCGCTCGGTGACCCTGGCGACGGACCTGCGTACACGGGCGTGTCTCGCCGCCTCCGACACGGCGTTCACATGGGTGCGAACGGCCGCTACTACGAGTACGGGAAGTCGGGCTCGATCAAGGCCGAGGACGCCTACGAGACGGTGAAGATGCGCACCGGCTACCAGGTCGACGAAGCGACTGGCGTGATCCGGGACGAGAAGGGTCGGATCCGCAGGGCCGAGGTCGCCGACGAGGATGACGAACGCCGCCTGCTCCGCCGGGCGCTGTTGGCCAACCGGGCGGCGGACGTGGCCAAGGCGTGGCAGGGCGGGCAGCCCTTCGGTCGAGCGCTGGCGAATGCCGCCCCGAAGTCGGCACTCCGGGCGGCAGGTACCGCTGCGATCGTGCTCCAGGCAGCGGACAGCACATGGACCAAGGTCCAGGAGCAGTACGCCAAGAACCGGCAGTACCAGGAGTACCTCGGTGGCACCAACACCGATCAGTTCGGTGAGCGCGCCGACCGTTGGTTCAACGAGAACGTGCGGGGCAAGTTCAGCCTCCTCGGTGGCGACAGCTACGACGAGCTGTGGATGCAGGCGATGGGCATGGGGATGCGCGGCAGCCACCGGGACGAGTACATCAAGTACGGCTCGCAGATCATGAAGCAGGGTGCGAGCGCCGACGAGACCCGAGAGCTGATGGCGATGACATTGGAGTCCGGTGGTGCCGCCAGCTCGTTGCGCGACCTCGTGAGCGCGCTCGCCGGGGTGAACCGTGTCGCCCGTGACGCACAGGTCTCGGCCAAGGAGGCCCGCTCGATCTTCATCGAGAACTACAAGGCCGCGACCTCGATGATGTTCGGCCCGTCGGGCTCGGCGATCGCACAGGCAGAGGCCTTCACCACCTCCCAGGTGAACATGGGTCACGCCTACGCCGGTCGGGTCGACTACACCGGGATGAACAAGCGGGCGTTCACCTACGCCAACGCCAACGCCTCCGGGCTCGCCCCGTCGCAGTACTACCAGATGAACGAGCAGTTCTCCAGCCTGCCGAACATGGTCGCCAACGAGGACCGGATCCGCCAGAGCCTGAACTACATGCAGAGCCAGACCGGCGATCCCCGTACCTTCGAGGAGGTCGTCAACGACTTCCTCAAGAAGCTCGGACGCCCGCTGGATCCGTCCGACACCTATGACCTCGGGGCAGCGCTGGAGCAGGCCGGGTTCAACCGGGACGTCGTGGCGCAGGTGCTGAGTCATGCATACGGCATCCAGGTCGGACCCGAAGCGGCGCTCGCAGCGGCCGGGAACCTGTTCACCTCGAACGCACCTTCGCAGGTGGCGGCGCAGCAGCAGAGCAGCGTCACCAAGAAGCTCAGTGGCCCCGCTGACCTCGGCAACATCAAGATGGGCTCGTTCATCCCGGCGAACAACCTCGCGTACTCGACGGCGTTCGATGTTCAGCCCGGCTGGAACGAGGCGCTGAAGGACGTCTACACCAAGCCGGGCGGTGGCAACCGAGTCGTCTCTCGCCTCCCTGGCACCGTCGAGCTGGAGCTGCTGCGCAACGTCGGCAAGTACGGCCTCGACCCGAGCACGAGCGTGATGGTCAAGACTGACAAGGGCGATCGGGTTGTTTCTCTCCAGGACGCACTGAAGTACTTCCCCGACCAGATCTCGAACGGTTCGGCGAAGATCATGGATGGCGAGCAGGAGGGGCGCACGATCGCCGACATCATGCAGTTCAAGGGAACGTCGATCGCACAGGCTCCGACGACGTCAGGGAACTCTGGCGGCGACATCGGCGTGCCCGTCGAGGAGTACCGTGCCGACAACCCAGTCGAAGACGGAGCTGCGGCGGCGAAGACCAGTGTCATGATCGACCTCACGCCGCGGGCGGCAGAGATCCTCACCACCTACGTCAACAGCGAGTTCTACTCACCCGGGAGGTGAACCCCATGGGAGCATTCCTCGACGGCATTCCGTTCCGCGTCAACCCGAAGTCGGTCTCGTGGCCGTACTCGGTGAAGCTCGCTCCGACCAAGACGATGGGCGGCAAGGTCGTGCAGATCTACGGCATCTCGATGGGCGATCTCGTCGTCGAGGGGGTCTTCGGGGCCGGTGGCCCTGAGGAGCAGAAGGCGTTCTTCGACCGGCTCGTCGAGATCATCGACTCGCAGATGCCGGTGTCGTCGACGTCGGTACCGCGCCCGGTGCGCTTCCACTGGCCCGAGCGAGGGTGGGACTTCTGGTGCTACGTGAAGGGCATCACGCAGTCGAACGCATCAACGGCGATCCGGGCGTCGAACCAGGACTTCAACCCCGGGTACCGGCTGACCTTGTTCGTCCAGGAGGACAACGGCGACCTCGTTCGCGTTGCACGCAACTCGGCGCAGGCGGCGTACATCGCACGCCTCTCGGCCGGGCTCGGATGGAAGCCCAGTGCCGACTGGAACGGCCCTCTCACGCTCGCCGACGCCCTGGAGGGCGACGAGGTGTTCGACAAGCTGCTCCAGAACCGACAGGACGACATGGCCCGTGAGGCGATGCTCCCAACGCTCACCGAAGTCCTGAGGGATTCACTCTGATGGCCGATACGACTGCTGATTGGGGTGGTGACGGTCCTCCGTCGCTGCCTTCTGCTCTGACCACGAAGAAGCACATCACCTTCGGCGGCTTCTGCTGGACCGAGACCGGTATCCGCCACGACCTCTCGGCCTCCGAGGTCGAGTCGATGCGCATCCCACCCTTCGCTCCCCCGCCCGCAGCTCCGGTCCGGAGGCGCTGATGGCACTCGGTGTCCACCGAACGAACTGCACCCTCTCTGCCCCGGGGTACGGCTCCTACGAGCTGCTCGTCACCGCGCTCGGGTACGGCAAGAGCATCGTCGCCACCGACGAAGAGGCTCGCCGCACCAAGACCTTCTACGCCCAGGTCGCCGCGTCTGGCGAGTGGTACGTCGAGACGACGTTCCTCTCGCACCCCGAGATGAGCAACTTCGGCCTCTGGTTGATCAACTACTACAACCGGATCATCGACCTGGGCTCCACCTCGGCACTGCTGCCGATGACGGTGACGGTCCGCTCGCGTGACTTCCGCAAGGTCGGATACCCGGTCTCGACGGTCGACTTCGGTGACACGATGGGGCAGATCCTCTACCCGATGAAGGTGAACTTCGTGAGCGCCTCCGAGCCCTCGGTCAACTCCTCGCTCGCATCGAGGTACGTCGCCCCGCTGCGTGATGCTGCAACCGGCGCTGCGATGTACCCCGGTGGTCTCCAGGAGCCCGGCTACACACCTTCTCCGTACCGGGTCGGCTCGCCACTGACGGGGTTCCGGTCGTGACCACGCCAGCGATGAAGGTTGCCGAACGAACGAGCGCAGGATCGCGAGCAGAAGCGCCCGAAGTTCTTGCGCTTCTCGACGGCCCTCACCAGGAAGGTCTTCGAGCACATCTCGCACGCCCTCTCGACGGCCCGGTTTCGCTTGCCGTCGATCAGGATGAACAACTCGTCGTCCCTGATTCCTCGGGTGTTCTTCCGGTTGTTGCAGGCCTGACAGGACGGGACGAGGTTGATCGGGTCGTTGTTCCGGATGTCTCCGTCGACGTGTTCGGCGATCAGGTTCCCTCGCTGAGTGCACTGTCCCACCTTCCACTCAACCATCGACCCGCAATAGTGGCACGGGTGCGCCCCGGGGCCGATCTTCTCGTAGAGCACGAGCCTGTGGTACGGCATGACACCACTCGGAGGGCACAGCGGGTGCCCTTTCCTCTTCACGTATCGGTAGGGCATATCTCGGAGTGTAGTCAATGACAACCTTGGTCTACTCTCCCGGAGTCGTGATCGCCATCGAGACGGCCAACGACGGCCTCGTCGACATCAGCGAGGACATCATCGCTGGCAACGTCACGCTGCGCGAGAACGCATCGCACAACTTCTCGGTGAGGTTCAACAACACCTACCGGAAGTACGACGGCATCTTCACGCCCAACGACCGCGTCGTGATCCAGCTCAAGCGGCTGAAGTGGCTCCAGGTGTTCGCCGGGTACCTCGACGACGTCCCGTACTACTCGACCTACCCTCGCGTGGTCGATCTGTCGGGGCAGTGCACGCTGAAGGTGTTCAAGAACTGGCCGTGGGATGCTCGCAGCGAGAAGGCGCTCAACCTGCTGGAGTCGGCACGCACCCGGGACGACACGCTCGCACAGGACGGCGGGGCCTCGGTGATCGCGACCAAGGTGATCACCGACGTCGTCGGCTGGCCCGCCGACCGCATCCACATCGGGCGCGTCCCGGACCAGTGGATCAACAAGTTCCAGGACGTGTACCAGGCCGTGTCCGACGACGTACTCGCCGCTGCGGAGGTGATCGGCACCAACCCGATCCTCTCCGGCGAGGTCGCCTCCCCCGGGGGCGTGAACCCAAGCGCTCCGGGTGACACCGTCGGCGTCGGACAGGTCGACCTCGCCAACGACATGGGCGTCATCCTGCTCACGATCCGCACGCTGGAGTCCGGCGGCAACTACCAGGCGATCAACCGGGGCGACGGGCGCGGAGACATCGCCTCGGGGGCCTATCAGTTCACGACCTCGACGTGGAACAACTACGGCGGCTACAAGGATGCCTACCTGGCTCCGGTGGCGACCCAGGACAACAAGGCCCGGGAGTACGTCACGACGATCCTGTCGAGCTACGGCAACCGCGTCGTGAACATCCCGTACGGCTGGTACTACCCGGCTGTGTTCCGCAACCCTGCTCTGCTCGATCAGGTGCCCGCTGCTGGTGAGGGGAACCGACTCACCATTCGTCAGTACGGCGAGAAGTGGGTCAGCACCTACACCTCGATCTATCAGCAGGTGATGGGCAAGGCCCCGGATCTGTCGAGTGGTCCGGTTCCCGTCGGCGGCGTCGCCACCCCTGGCCCGAGTGGGTCTCCGACGCAGAACTCGTCGGACGCCATCTACCCGATCCCCGGCGGAGTCCAGGCCCTCGACTACCAGCGGGTGGCCTGGGGCGGCTTCTCGAACGGCCGCATCCCGCAGAGCGCCATGAAGTACGCCAGTGGCATCGGCTGGGGTCACCCGGCGGCGGTGAACGCCATGGCGCTGCTGATCGAGGCGGGCAACAAGGCGGGCTTCGACTTCCGTGGCGGCTGCTACCGCTCCTACGAGGAGCAGGTTCGTGGTGCCGAGCAGAGTGGGCTGTTCGCCACCCCCGGACGTTCGATCCACGGCTGGGGTCTGGCCATGGACTTCACAATCCTGACCGGAAACAGCTCGAAGTACTCGCGCTACACCGCTGACCAACTCTTCGAGACTCCCGAATATCAGTGGCTCGCCAACAACGCCTGGCGCTACGGGTGGGGTCACCCGACGTGGGCGCAGCGTGGTGGATCGAAGGTCGAGCCGTGGCACTGGGAGTTCTTCGCCTTCGAGAACTTCCGCAACTCCCCCGAGGCCCGGCCGGGAACGGGCTTCAATCCGAGCGCCCAGGGGGCGAACCCGTTCGCTGGTCCGCTCGACAACGTCCTCGGCTCGGACAACTTGCAAGAGCAACTCTTCGGAGCTATCCGCTTCTGGCTGCACGAGGACGAGATCGACGAGGAGTCGGTCGTCCTCTCCGGGATCCGAGCGACCATGAACGACACCCCGGTGATGCAGACGATCGACGACTTCATCGGGGTTGCCAACCGCAGCTACTGCGCCGCTCCGAACGGCGACTTCATCGCCTGGTTCCCGGACTACTGGGGCGAGTACGACATGGCTGGTCGGATCAACGTCGAGTTGGTCGAGTTGAAGGACTTCAGCGTTCGCTGGAACGACCGATCGCTCATCACCCACCAGTTCGTCGAGGGACCGATCGACGGTGCGAACTCTGGACCGCTCCCGAATGGGTGGCGCGACGCCCTGTCTGGGCAGACGACCGCGGGGATCGCCACGGTCGAGATCCCGAGGTTCTTGGAGTCGATCTTGAACCACGGCGGCAACCAGTACCCGTGGCTGCGCGACCCGGCGGCGCTGTTGCAGCGCTTCGGCGCTCGGATCAATCGCCAGTTCGTCGGCTCGATCTCGGGCAAGAAGCAGGAGTTCTGGTATGCCACGCATCTGTTCCTCCAGGCGTGGGCGGGGATGTTCACCGCCACCGTCCCGCTGACCTTCATGCCCGAGGTGTTCCCGGGGATGCTGCTGTGCATCCCCGAGCTGAAGGTCCAGTTCTACGTGCGGTCGGTGACCCACTCGTGGAACATGGCCAACGACGTCGGCTTCACCACCGACGTCGACGTGATGGCCCCGAGCGCCACCGACGGCTCGGGGTTCTTCCTGTTCCCCAAGGGTGGCACTCCGCCGGTCCGTTCCACTGGAGCACGAGGACTGTTCCGCTCATGAGCCACGTCATCGTCTACATGCTCGGGATCGCCACGGGCGTCGGTCTGCTCGTGTTCGGTGCCTGGTGGGAGTCGAGGTCCTGATGCCGCTGCCGCCTGGTGTCCCCACCTTCGGTGGTACTCCCCAGTACCGAGCAACCACCCCGTTCCGCCGCGGGATCGTCGAAGAGATCGTTGGCAACGAGGTGATGGTCCGCGACCTCGGTACAGGATCCACGTTCAGCGCCCAGCCGATGACCCCGTCGGGTCGTGCACCACGCCCCGGTGACATCTGGATCCTTTCGTGTGAGCTGGGCGTGTGGACCTTCCACAAGATGGTGAACTCGGCGGCGCTGGAGCAGTCAGTGTCGACGGCCGACGCGATGATGGCCGAACTGAACGCTCGCAACGAGCTTCGCTGGCGTCCCTTCGACAACCCACGCAGCGACTCCGTCGAGGTGCCCCAGGGTGCCTACATCGGTGAACGGCGGCAGTTCGAGATCGCCCCCAACGAGCGCTGGCTGCTGATGGACGGATCCGACCAGAGCCGCCACCGCTACCGGGCGCTGTTCGAGCTGATCGGGACGACCTACGGCCCGGGCGACGGTTCGACGACGTTCACGCTCCCGAGTCAGGACGACGCCTACACCTCGGACTTCTACGGGGTCGCCAACTACCAGAAGTTCTCTGTCTCCGGCGGCACCGACCCGGTCGTGACGACGACGCTGACCGACATCCCGGGGCTGAGCTACGCCGTCGTCATCCCGGCCGCTGCGACACCGACCACCTACCAGGTCGAGATCATCGCCACGATCGCCCTCGACAACGTCTACGCCTCGGCGGGACTGCCCGACTCCGAGGCCGTGCTCCGGGTGAACGGCAGCACCTACGTCGACTCGGGCTTCAACCACTCGATGCTGTTCCGTCCGGCGATCAACGGGCTGATCACCGTCACCGGCACCTGGCGCGTCGCCTTCGCCACGACCGGCACGCACACGATCACGCTGGCGATCAACAAGGCCGACGCCACCGGCACCGTCACCGTGATCCGACAGAACAGCTACATGTCGGCCAAGCTCTTCCGGAGTGGCGGCGGCGTGTCCGTCTCCGGTTCGGCACAGTGGTACATCTGCGCGGAGTGACGGCTCATGTCCCGACGCGCTCGACGGCCACCTAAGAGGTGAGGAGATCGGATGAAGACGCTCGCACACTCACGGAAGACTGGCGAAGGTACGGTCTGCGCGCTCCTGGAACTCGGCGGGCGTGAGGGTGATCCCTTCTCGTCCGCCTCGACGGCTGTTCGACACGACCAGATGCGTCAACTGACACGAGCGACACCTTCTGGATCCACGGGTGCTGATCATCAAGTTCGACCCTTCGAGGGGGTGTCCTCTTGGGCAATGGGTCTTGACGGCGTTCCTGTGACGTCCGTTGCTCACGGCATCTCGGGCATTGTCGGATGCCGAGCCCCAGTAGAGGTTCTCGGCTCTGTTGTCCCACCCGTTGTCGTTTCGGTGGAGCACGTACGCCCCCGGGAATGGAGGGGGTCCATGGAATGCCTGGGCGACCAGAACGTGGATTGCATAGGTCTTGCGAACGCCAGAGCGGCAGAGGCGCACGAGCGGGTAACGATCACCGGCACCAGTCAGGATCTTCCCCGGGTGACGCACGGAGCGCTCCTTCCATCTGCCCCGTTCAATCATCGTTCGGCCCAAGGACCTGACTCGCCCAGCACTGCTGACTTCGTACAGCCCCTCCCACCCTTCGACCGGAACCCACTCTTCACCGTTCTCATTCATAGGTATTCACCATGCGCACTCTAGCCGTCAGGAATGGGGACCTGGTCCTCGCTGGATCGAAGTTCGGCATGGTCGAGGGGATCGCCCGCGTCCAGCAGCAGCTCGGCCTGGCCATGCGCGAGGCGTTCGGCTCGGATCGGTTCCACCGTCAGTGGGGATCCACGCTGCCGAACTGGATCGGCCAGGTGCTCACCCCGAACGTGCCCTTCGAGATCCGGGCCGAGGTGACCCGGATCGTGCGCGACTTCATCATCCAGCAGAACGAGAAGATCAAGGAGCGTGCGGCCCTGGGCTACACCGCCGTGGTCGCCGCCGAGGAGATGATCATGGAGATCCGTGACATCAAGATCGAGACGCGCTACGACTCGATCCTCGTGAAGGTGACGCTGCGCACCGCCAGCGGCCAAGAGTTCTCCGTCCTGACGACGCCCGGGAGCGTGACCTGATGCCGACCTCAGCGACGAGACTGAGAGAGCCGATTGCGGGCAGCGCGACAGGTCCTGCATTGCCTGCGCCCTTCTGGCGTCATGTAGGTGTTCTCCTCTGTGAACTCATGCCCGTGAATGCAGTGGGTCTTCATGGCGTTGCGCGCCGCAGGCCCCTCGGAGTTCTCCAGGGTGTTCACCCGAGGCGTGACCGCCCGAAGGTGGGCGGGGTTCACACACTTCCGGTTGCGACACACGATGTGATCGAGCACGGCCCCTTCCGGGATCGGCCCGGAGAGCTGCTCCCAGACGAACCTGGACGCCTGCTTCGACTTCAGCTTGGGGTACCCGTCCTGGTCGCACCCCGCAGTGCAGATCCAGCACCCAGATGGATCCATCTCGATCCGGTCCTGCCACCTGTCCGGGAACACCGGAAGGCCACTGGCGATACGTCGCTCACGGTACAGATGGTGCGAGCACAGACCGCGGTTGAGCGAGGCGGACACACACCCATCGACGGAACAGACGGGCTTCTCGACTCCCATGTCACCCCGGTGGTACCAGCACCTACCATTCTCTCTCGCCGTCCGATCGCAGCCATCGACTCCACAGTCCATGGACTGAACGGTATCAGTATCAGGAAGGATGTTGGTTCCCTTGCCGACCCCCAATGAAATCTCGTCCTCGATGGCGGCTGCGCTGTCGGTGTCCGAGCCCGACCTCGACACCTCGATCGGCACGCCCATCCGGAAGATCCTCGACGCCGTCTCCGAGGCGATCAGCGAGGCCTACGCCGACCGGTACCTGCTCCAGTACCAGTACGACATCGACACCCGCTCGGGCTCGGACCTCGACGCCTTCGTGGCGCTGTTCGGCTTCGCCCGGATCCCGGCACGACGCGCCTCGGGCACGGTGCTGTTCCAGCGCTCGACGGTGGCCACCCAGTCGACGGTGATCCCCGCCGGGACCCAGCTCGCCACGGCGGACTCGCCGCCCGTGATCGTGCAGACGATGAGCCCGGTGATCTTCCCGCAGTCGTCGCTGAGCGTCACGGCTCCGGTCCAGGCGGTCGCAGGCGGGGCGAACTCGAACCTCGCCGCCAACTCCATCGTCCGACTCGTGTCGCCCGTCGAGGGCGTCGGTGCGGTCTCCAACCCGTCGTCGCTGACCGGCGGCACGGACGGCGAGAGCGACACCCAGCTCCGTGACCGGTTCAAGCGGACCCTGTTCCGCAACCTCGCCGGGACCGAGGACATGTACCTCGGCGTGGCGATCTCGGACCCCGACGTCTCCGCCGCCGTGGTACTCGGCCCGAGCGAGAAGTACCGGGAGCGCATCGAGGTCGTCGGCGGCACGGCCACCTCGACGATCACCCTCCTCGATCGCGAGCGAGTCCCTCTCGTGATCACGGCGGCGACCAACGCCACCCCGATCGTCGTCACCACCCGGACCGTGCACGGCCTGCGCCCGGGCGACATCGTCGACATCTCCGGCTGCCTCGGCAACACCGCGGCCAACGGCACCTTCCGGGTCAAGGCCGTCACCTCGACGACGTCGTTCAGTCTCCGGGCGCTCGACGACTCCGCCGACGTGGCGGGCAACGGTGCGTACACGGCCAACTCGGGCACGGCGTTCGCCGTCACCCACACCCTCTACGTCTACGACACCGGCTACGCCTTCGGTCGTGACCTCGACAACGGCGACATGTTCACCCCCGGCGTGCACTACTCGCTGAGCACCACCTCGATCCCTCCGGTGCTCACGGTGCTCGACACGACGAACGTCCCCGACGGGGTCTACGACCTCTCGATCAACTTCGCCCCGATCGGCTCCCGCAGCGATGCGCTCAAGGGGATCACGAACCGTGTCGACGTGTGGACCACCGGCAGCCGCCCGGTCGCCGCCACCGAGACCACCCTGCTCGACGGAGCGACCCTGTTCACCTCGACGGCCAGCGACACCTACGCCGCCTCCCGGTTCAAGCGCCTCGACGGCACCAACCCGACGGTCGGCAACCTCTTCGTCCCACTCGGCTTCCGGCCGGTGCTCGGGCTCAGCGACAGCATCCAGACCGGCAGCTACTCGATCCCGCTCGGCAACGTGAAGATCGTCCGCGAGGTGGGCTCGGCCTACGGCTCGCCGCTGGCGCTCGACGGCCTGGAGATCCCCTCGACCGAGGTGCAGACGACGGCGATGAACATCGTCTCGTCGACCAACGCCACGCCGATCGTCGTCACCACCGCCGCCCACAACTTCAAGGTCGGCCAGAAGGTGAAGATCGAGAACCACGCCACCAACACGGCGGCGAACGGCATCTGGACGATCCAGGAGGTCTCCGGCACCACGATCACGCTCCAGGGCACGACCGGCAACGGTGTCGGCGGTGCGACCGGCACGGTGAAGCTCTACAGCCCGGTCTCGATCGACTACACCTACAACGACATCCCGCGTTCGGTGCAGGGCCAGATCGAGGCGTGGCGGATGGCCACCACCGACGTGCTCGTGCACCACGGCAAGCAGCTCAACCTCCGCATCTACGCCGCCGTCATCCTGCGGCCGGGCTACACCATCACCTCGGTGCAGACCGCCGTGAACACCGCCGTGTCGGCCTACCTCGACCGCCTCGGCTTCGGTGCGACGATGCAGATCTCGGACCTGCTGAACGTGATCGGTGACGTCGTCGGCATCGACGCCGTCCGGCTCCTCACGAGCGACGACCAGACCGCCTGGACGGTCACCGCCGCCACGAACGCTACGCCGATCGTGCTCACCACCTCGGCCCCGCACAACCTGGTCGCCAACGACCTCGTGGTGGTCGACGGCGTCGGCGGCAACACCGGAGCCAACGGCCAGTGGGTCGTGCAGTCGGTCACCTCGAACACGATCACCCTGCGCGACTCCGTCGGCAACGCCGCCTACACCTCGGGCGGTCGAGCGATCCGGGGCAACTTCGCCGTGAAGGTCATGTCGGACGACACGACCACGGCCTACCCGGTGAAGATGTTCCTCGGTGGCGACGGCACCCCGTACCGAGCCAAGGACATCTACGCCGACGACTTCGAGTACTTCGTGCTGGAGTCGGTCGTTCTCACCGCCAAGGCGGGCAACACCTTCGGAGTCGCCGGATGAGCACGAGCGAGATCCTCCAGTACCAGCAGGGCACCGACGTCGCTCTGCCGCCCGACGGCTTCGAGCAGGTCACCAACCCGCTCGGCCCGCCGAAGCGGACGTCGTCGCGCTTCGCCCACTTCCCCGACGACATCTACGACACCTCCTCCGAGACGCACCTCGCTCGCTTCCTGAAGGTGCTCCTCGGCGATGCCGGTGTCGCCCAGCTCCACAAGCGCAACCTCCTCGCTCGTCTCCAGCAGACGATGGGCGGGATCAACTTCTTCGACCTCGACGCCTTCTACGGTGCGGTGCTCGGCGTGCGCCGTCGTGCCACCGAGCTGCTCCCGAAGGACCCGACCCGAGAGACCCTCACCCCCGAGGAGTGGGACCAGACCCGCATCCGTGACGGCTCGTACCGCTCGCGCATCGAGCAGTTCGCCAAGGCGCTGAACCTCGGCGCGACGGTGCGCGGCATCGAGGCCACGGCGGAGGCGCTGCTCGGGTGCCAGTGCGACGTCTACGAGTCGTGGCGGCAGGACGACCGGATCTCGCAGACGTGGGCCGGGGTGGAGTCGACCTACGCCTCCTGGACGGCGATGGAGGGGCGATCCTGGTCCGAGCTGGAGATCGGCGGCGTGCGCCCCTACGCCCAGCGGCACATCGTGTGGGTCTTCCCGCACCGAACGCTCACGATCGAGGAGCAGTACAGCGTCCAGTTCTCGCTCGACCGGATCAAGCCCGCAGGGACGCTCGTGATCGTCGAGCGGGCGATCAGCGACAGCTACACCAAGGTGCCGATCGCCTCGGTGCACGCCGACTCGACGCACTGGGAGGTGCGCTCGTCGGTGCGCAACACGCTCGTCAACGGCACCGAGCTGCTGTTCGACGGCGACGAGGACGAGATCGTCCCCGTCAGTCCTCCGGCGTGGGGCTCGTACCAGGGTGAGGCCTGGACGCTGATGGCGTCGAACCCGGTGGTGGTCGCCTACTCGACCCCGGGCGACGTCTCGATGCTCGACCAGATCGACCCGCTCGCCGTCGACGTCGTCCCGCAGCGCGTCCGCATCGAGGACCAGGAGATCTCCTTCGGCCCATCGAACGCCGTGCGCCCGATCCAGGCGACGATGGCCGGGCGCTCGGTCTCCGACGGCGTGCTCGTCTGCAACCCGCAGACCGGCTGGGGTTCACGCAAGCCGCCGACGTCGCTCGGCACGACGTTGCGGATGATCGACTTCGGCAGCTTCGACCCGTCGCTGCCCGCCAACGTCTACGTCGACGGCATCCCGCTCGACTCGTTGAACCGGGTGCTCTCCCGGGACCGAGCCGGGCGCTCGGCTCCGCTGTTCTGGACCTCGGCCGTGCGTGCGTTCGACGCCCCCGACAACGAGGTGATCGAGATCCGCCTCGAAGAGGAGGGGGAGTTCAACCACATCTCGTACGAGATCGCCAGCTTCCCGCACACCGTCGACGTGCAGGCCTGGGTGCCCGACGCTGGCGTCTGGGTGTCGGTGCACACGCAGAGCTTCCACTCGTCGAACCCGGCCGGGATCAACGGGGCGATCCCCCGTGGCTACCTCCACCCGTACCACCACGGCAACGACCACTGGACGAAGGTGAAGGCGGTCGTCACGCCGACGAAGGCGAGCCGGATCCGGTTCGTGCTGAAGCGCATCTCCAACGGCTCGCCCCCGACGGGCTTCGACGGCAAGCCGGTGCCCTACCCCCTGGGGCTCCGCCACATCGACATCGGCTACCGGGTCACCGACCGCGCCTCGATCCCGAACACCGACCTGTCGAACCCGATCTCGACGACGGCGAACGTGCTCGGCCAGCCGGTGCAGAACTCGATCACCACCTTCAAGGCCTCGAACGCCGCCGACGGCACCGAGAGCTTCTGGAAGTGCGAGGCGCAGCCGATCCCGCAGGCGGTCGTCAACCTGTACCTCGACGTCTCCGACGCCAAGGGCAACCCGCAGGTCTTCGACCGGCTCTACGTCGACCCGTACACCACCGGGCCGACGATGAACCTCTACTGGTCGAACCTCTCGCCCGCGGTGACCGACCTCGCCTCCGCCGAGTCGATCGAGGAGCCGCTGATCCCGACGTCGGTGAACGGCAGCCTCACCGTGCTCGGCTCGGGCGACCAGGGCATCAAGTGGCCCAAGGGCGTGAAGGCCTGGTTCGACTTCGACAACAACGAGATGAACTTCGACCCGACGAAGTCGTGGTGGTGGGCCTGCGAGTTCTACCCCAACTTCGCCTCGAACGTGGTGCCCGACCGGGCCTGCCTGTTCTCGACCGGCGTCGAGCAGGACGACGTGGACTACGGCGACGTCTCGCTCGTGTTCAACTCGGCCGGGAGCTTCACCTTCCGCTTCTACGGCCTCGTGCTGACGTCGTCGGCGTGGAGCTGGACCCCGGGCCAGAAGCTGAAGCTCGCCGGGAAGTGGGACGCCGACGCCCAGACGATCTCGATGGTCGTCACCAACCCGTCCGGAGCGCAGGTCACCGTCACCGGCCCCACCGGCACCTACACCGCCCCGACCGAGAGCCCGGACATCATCCGGCTCGGGCGCTCGATGGGCTCGTCGGTGTCGAACGACGTCTCGCTCGACATCACGATGCTCCAGTTCGTGATGGGCTACGGCGACCACGACCTCGCCGTGGTCTGCTCGGGCACGACCCTGGAGACGTACACGACCAAGCCTCGCTACGCCGGGGTGGCGGTCGACCGGACGATGGGCACCTTCCTGCGCTACCACCCGACCTACGCCGAGTGGTACTCGCCGAAGGGGTACTCGTTCGGCTTCATGGGTGGCCATGTCGACCTGTGGTCGAACGTCGAGTGGACGCCGATCGCTCAGGACTTCGTGCTCGCCAAGGGGTACGTCCGCTTCCCGCTCGTGCGGGCTCGGTACCTGAAGATGGAGTTCACCAACCTCGCACCCGAACCCTTCGAGACCTTCCTGTCGCACACCAAGACGGTGAAGGTCTTCTCGACCACCAACACCGTCCTGCCCCCGCAGACGGGCCGGGCGATCGACGACGAGCCGCAGCCGGTGTACTCGGTCGAGCAGGCCGTCAGTGGTCGATTCGACGCAGCCCGCCCCACGCCGCCCCCGGCGTTCGAGCGCTCCTTCGGCCAGTCGGTGAGCGGCGACCAGTACCGGCTCCGTCCGGCCCCCACCGTCGGCCTCGTGGTGTCCGATCCGGTCGCAGCGGCACGCCTGGCGAGCTACGCCGGGTACGGCTTCGACATGCTGAAGTGGCAGCCCGCTCGACTGCCGCGGCAGTTCACCCAGCGGGGCAAGCACGTCTACGACACGGTCGTGCTGGAGCACACGAACAAGATCGCCTTCTTCGCAGGCGTGCGTGAGGTGCAGGTCAGCAGGAGCGACCAGAAGACCCCGCTCGACACGGCGGCGATCGTCGACCCGTTCTACGACATGGAGAACATCTCGTCGTACGACACCAACTACGACCCGGGCCTGTTCTACACCAACCCCACCGCCGCCCCGGCACCGCTCGGCACGGCGCAGTCGGTCACCTCGAAGATCTACATGACCTTCTCGCCGGTCACCGAGTTGCAGTTCGCCACCCAGCAGACGCCGCCGCAGCAGATCATGCCGGACGACCAGTTCCGGGACTCGGGCCTCGCCTCGTCGACCTTCGAGGACGACATGGAGTGGCACTCCTACGGCGACGGCCGTGTGCTCTGGGACGCCACTCGCCAGGGCGTGCTCGTGACGCGCAACCCGGCCTCGGTGGTCACCTACGTCGAGCTGGACACGCCGATCATCCACCCGCCGATCACCCCGGTGTTCACGGCCACGCCGACGGTCACTTCGGTGATCTCGCCCGGAGCGACCGGCGGCATCGAGAGCCCGGCCGTCGTGCCGTCGAAGGGCGGCGTGCTCAACGTCGGCATCCGCCTCACCCCGATCTCGACGCTCCAGGGGCCGCTCTACATCCAGCTCGTCGGCTCGGACAACACCACCGTGCTGGCCGAGAAGGAGGTCACCTCTCAGGCTGGAGTTCAGGTCGAGGCTGTGATGCCGTACATCCTGAACTCTCAACCTCTGCTTGAGGGTACGGTCCGGGTGCGCCTCGTGCAGAAGGGTCCGTACCGCGACGAGTGGATCATGAACACCTTCAGCGTCTTCGACGACGGGATGCTGTGGGAGTTCTCGAACGACGGTGGCGTCGAGTGGGTGCCCGGGCTCCGGGTGCGCAACAACTACGCCGGGGTCGTCAACTTCCCGAAGGAGTCGAACTCGCTGCGCTGGCGGTGCACGATGTACCGGCAGTCGGTGGGCATCGACCTCCTCGACATCCGACCGTGGTACAAGGGGAAGGTGAGCTGAGGTGCCAGCACTCGAACGAGGACCGAACCTCAACCTCTTCGACCAGATCGAACCGATCCGGGAGAGCCCGCTCTACAACGCCTGGCGCGATCCGGTGCCGCCCGAGTGGTACACCATCAACCGGCGTGCCTACACCCTCGTTGACCAGGACGCCCTGTACGGCTCGCTGCTGTACTCCCGCAACTACGGGCGCACGTCGAGCGAGACCCTGTCGTCGCCGACCGACGTCGCCATCGTCGCCGCCACGAGCAAGCTCCGGCTCGCCGGAGACGGGCTCTTCGTCCCGACCGAGGGGGTGGGCACCACCCGCACCTTCATCCGCTCGGGCGTCGAGTCCCTCGCCGAGCCGACCGAGTCGCTGCGCTCGGTGCGCAACCAGGGTGCGCTCGTGTCCCCGATGATCGACATCTTCCTGTAGACCTTGCAGTCATCAGGGGCGCGTGTTACGTTCGCCTCCAGATCGCACCGGCCCCGAGAGTTCCGCCTGATTCCCGGGGGCAGGTGCGGTCAACGAAGAGCCCCGGAACCAGCCCGTTGAAGGGTCGGTACTCCGGGGCTCTTTCGTGTTCCAAGCTCTCTTGGAGAATCTTCGGATGGGTGGGTATTCCAGTGAGCTTGGGGCGGGTACGTGATTCCCCGTGACTGCTCGCAAGAAACTTGCTAACGTTTCCCGCATGGCAACCGCAGTGCTGGAGCAGACCGCAAGTCAGGTCGGCCTTCATGCGCGCACGATCGAAGCTGCCGTGCATCAGCCGACCTCCTGGAAGGTGACCGTCGACGGTACCGAGATGCCCGTCTTCGTGGAGACCACGAAGGATGGATCCATCTTGTCGGCCGTGTTCATCGCCGGTCCCATGCCCGAGGGCAACCACTTCGTCATGCTCGAAGTGGACAGCGTGCCGATGTACGGCTCGATCGTCACCTTCGGGACGGACTCTTGGTGGAAGCACACGGTGACGGCCCAGGTGGGCTGAAGCTCTACTCCAACCCGCACGGGTCGGTCCGGTGCTACCACGAGGGGTGCCGATGCCCCGATTGCGAGAACGCCAAGGAGAGGCAGCGCGAGTACGACCGTGCTCGCTACCGAGCCAATCCCGAGTTGGCCAAGCGGCGTGTGAGAGAGCGGCGAGAGCAGAGGAAGAGACAAGGACTTCTTGTCGACCCCCTGACTCCTGAGCGGGCCGAGAGGAACCGGGCCAGGGCGAATCAGTGGTACCACTCCAACAAGCAGCGTGCGGCAGAGGCTGCTCGCTCCTACCGCCAGACGCCCCGTGGGAGAGCGATTCATC
>ERZ724522.398-NODE-398-length-28994-cov-17.218701_pt1 | contig 28994 bp, 32 predicted proteins | sample MGYA00376055_ERZ724522 | MGnify/ENA primary metagenome ERZ724522 (study PRJEB28724, sample SAMN07190884) | wastewater metagenome | isolation source: effluent of sewage treatment plant in Hong Hong | place: Hong Kong | collected 2016-03-17 ...
GTCGATGGGCGTATGGTATTGAAAACTTTCCTGTGACGATGCGTGCGCTCTGGCCCGACCGACATATTTCTTTCTTCAAGAAGTTTCGCATCTCATTCGAGATGCTTGAGGGACATTATTCGTGGGCGACGACCTCGTTTATTCTGGCGTTTCTGGGGTGGCTGCCGCTTGTTTTGGGCGGGGTCGCATTCCGCGAGAGTGTCTTGGCGCACAACTTGCCGCTCATTACGCAGCGCCTTATGACGCTCGCGATGCTTGGTATGGTGGTATCGGTGCCGCTTTCCATATTTTCACTTCCTCCGCGACCGGCGAAGTATCACTGGTCGAAGCATTTCTTCATGCTGTTTCAGTGGATACTGTCGCCGTTTGTGGCGTTTCTCTCCGCGTTTCCGGCACTTGACTCGCAGACGAGACTCCTCTTCGGCAAATATTTTGGCGAGTTCTGGGTGACGGAAAAAGTGCGGAAAAAATAGCGGGTTTTCCTCTCTCTGTCATTCCGACTGGAGCGACGAAGGCGCGAAGCGGAGGAATTTCCAACTACGGTTTGCGAAATCTTAGAGCTTGTTAAAAATCGCTTTTCCGAAAGAAATTCTTTTTTTGCTTGTCTTACACTTCGTACGAAAGCCGCAAAAAAGAATTTTTCCCGGAAAAGCTCGGTGGACTCTCTTCGGCTTGAATCTTTTTTATTTTCAATAGGCTCTTAAAAGACACGGTAGCTTTTTTGTGGTTTGAGATTTTTCCCCGCCAGCTGGCGTGGCTCGGAATGACGGTGGGAATGGTGAAAATTTGTTGGGATATGTGCGTACTATTCTTTCGGTTGTTTCGATAATCTTTCGAGAAATGCTATGGATCTGTTGCTTTGCCCGTTTTTCTGGGCGCATGAGAGTGTGACGAAACTTTTGCGGCGGTATTATCGAGAGATAAAGATCGCTCTCTTGTTGATCGCGCATGCGAGTCTCTTCGGGTTGTTTTTCCCCGAACTGCGCAACAGCTTTGGTGAGTGGTCGAGAAATCTCCTCGTTCTTATTCTTTTTGTGAGTCCGCTTGCAAGAATTTTCCCGATCTCGATTTTTCAACTCTTGCTGGGGATGCGCCGGGAGCTCGGCATTCTCTTTGCGTATCTGGCGACGGTGCACGGTGTCGGGTATTTGACGGATCCGCTGTGGTTCCCGCTTTCGTTTGCGACGTACCTTGCTTCGCCGCTTCGCATTGAGCCGGTCTTACTCTTCGGAGTGGTGTCATATATTCTGACGCTCCCGCTTTTGTTGACGTCTAATGCGATTTCCATCCGTTTCCTCAAGAGAAAATGGGTGACGCTTCATAGGATTGTGTATGCGGTTTTCGTGTTCGGCATGATTCATGCGTTCGCCATTCGCCGCGCTTCCGGTATCTGGGATGCTGTCTTGGTGATCAGTGTGTATGTTGCTCTCAAAGCGCTTGCCCGATATCCGCATGTCGCCCCGATTGTGTGGGTGAGGAGGTTTGTCGGGGAGGTATATGGGCGGTGGCAGCTGAGGATTTGATAGAGACTGAACATTCCCTGGTGTGAGCATTTCGTTTGACAGGAGGTGCGTTTTCTTCAATAGTGGAGGTGGTTCTTTTTATTCTCGACCGACTTGCTTATAGCGGAGGATTTCGCCATGGTGCCAAAGCAGCAAAAATTGCGATTTTATGATTCGTCTGAAGGAATTCTCAGTTCACTTCGATCATCGAAAGCATTCTTATCGATGATTCAAGATCGTCGGGACGCGGCGCTTCGAAAAGAGGCGCTTTCCTGGTTCCTGGTCAGGGGAATGTTTGAATTGCGTGAAGATGGTTGGTGCGTGCAGTGGAGACCAGGCCTTTCGGGTGTTGAAGCGGATATTGTCGAAAAATCGGCGTTTCGTGCTCAAAACAGCGAGAGGTGCAAAGGGCTACTCTCCAGGCAGTTTGACAAGTATGTGATTGTGCCGCCCTCAATCCTTCGTTGCTCGGTATGTGGGCATATATTTCGAGCAGGCGACAGAGAAGATGTGATGAAGGAGAAACGACGTATCTCTCTCAAACGATTTACTGGCGTTCCGCTTGGAAAAATGCTGGCGCGTATAGTGAATTCTACAGGGGGGGTGTATGGCATTCCGATCCAATCGAACATTCTGAATGGCATGGAGGAGTTCTCCGTTAACCTCTTTAGTAAGATGGATCTTGGTCGTTTTATTCTTTCCGACGACTATCTTGAAATCACCTTTTTGTCGTATCGCCACAAGCACTGTATTTCAGAATTGGTTCCGTTGGTGTCGGGTCAAAACTCGAGTGATACGCTGGCCAATGAAGCCTGTTTGGCGGCGGAAAAGGGATTGTCGATGTCAGATGTTGCTTCGAAAGAGAAAAAAGCTGCAAGAAAGGAGGTGCGAAGTCGACGGAAACGTAATTTGTCCAAGTCGACTGCAAGGTCTGGAGGGACATCTAAAGAACGGAAATATCGCGCAATGGAAGAGCGGCGAGATTGGTATAAGGAAGCATTGGGACGTTTTCAGCTTCTGGGTGCTGATGAAGAAAAGGAGCTTGCCGCAAAGGTGAGCGAAGGCGATATGGCTTCGAGAGACCGCTTTGTTTGTGCGAATCTCCGTTTGGCTTTCTGGGTCGCTGTTCGTTTCTGGAGTTCTCACAAAGGACATGCCGTTATGGCTCTGGATGACTGCGTTCAAGAGGCTAACCTGGCTCTTTTGGGAGCGGTCGAAGAATTTGATACGAGTTTTGGTGTTCGTTTTTCGACATATGCGGCCCCGTATATTCGCGGGAAACTGAGAGTTGCTCATGCTGAAACATTCCACCAAGTCTCTTTTCCAAGGCTGATGCATTGGCAATTCACGAAGTTTCACCGGGAAATGGAGCTTTTCTTGGAAATATTCGATCGAGAGGAGGCTATGACTCGTGCGGCCGCCGAAGCAAAAATTTCTTTGAAAGTGGCTCGGAAATATGCCGATATGTATCTCTTTGGCGTGATGTCCATCGATGAGGAACGGGAAAATGCCAAGGGTGACGGCAAGAGCTTATTGGATACCTTGGTGAGTCAGATGTTATCGCCCGAAGATGTTGTATCTCTTGAAGATCAACGAACCGTCGTCCAAGGTCTCCTTGATACATTGGATCCGAGAAAAAGATCTTTGCTCCTGGAAAGACACGGGTTTTTCAGTGATACCCCGAGAACGCTCAGGTCTTTAGGGGAAGATCTCGGCGTATCCTTTCAGAGGGCTCGCCAGATTCAGATTTCGGCCCACAACTCTCTTCACACCGTCTTGGAGAGGAGAGGATGTCGGAAAGAGGATTTTCTTGGTGATTGAATGTGGATTTTGTTGGAAAAGCTTGGCGCCCTGATCGGAGTTATCAGGGCGTATTTTTATTTGGAAAGATATTGTTGCTTGCATCCGGATGCGGGGAAAGAGTAGGATGAGGAAGACAGGCGGGGAATTTTTTCGGGGGGTCTATGCTGTTTCATGCGTCTTTGTTGTTGTTTGCGGTTTTCTTTTTCGGATCATTGGAATTGGTGGCGATGTTTCCGGAATGGTTTTTGATACTCGCACTCCTTTTTCTTGGAGGAGTGTTTCGTCTCTCGTGGCGGTTTGGTGGGTCGGCGAGTTCGGCGATTGTGCCGACGCTCTTTTCCTTTTCGACGGTGTTTCTCTTGTTTTTTGTGAGCTCTCCTCGCGAGAAACATATCTTTATTCTTCTGAGTTCGCTTGTTTTCTATGTGGCGGCGCTTGGGATCTATCGGTTGCGGCAGTATGACGGCGATCTCACGGCGCAGAGTATGCTTTCTCTTGTGGCGATGACGACGCTGTTTTTTCTTTTCAGCGTTTTTTCGGGGTTATTCCTAAACTTCCAGCGATTTACGGAATACATGCTCATGCTTTCATGCGGACTTTCGGCGTTTTTGGTGGGACTCTCCATCCTCCTGCGTTCGTTCCGTGTCGAGCGGGAGAAGGCGATGCTGTACTCACTTCTTCTTGGATTTTTTGCCGCACAACTTGCCTGGATCGGGACGTTTTGGCCGTTTGGGTACTTGACAACTGGCGTGCTTATGCTTATGTTTACCTCTCCGATATGGGAGAGTATTCAGGCGGAGACGACGGGCGGAATATCGAAAATGCGGCTGGCGGTTCATGTGCTACTCATTCTTTTCTTGACAGTGATAGTGCTCTCGAGCGCTCAGTGGTTGCAGGTGGTATAAATGGTATAATTGTGGCGTGTCCGAAAGGACTTCTCTTTGAATCTTGTCGTATGAACGTATTTGCAAAGAAGTGCGCGTGGTATGGGTTTCTTGTTTCGTGCATTGCCGTGGTTGGCGGGTTTGCTGGCATTGTTGCCGATCGCGTGCTTCTTCCGAAAATCGCCGCGGACAGCCTTCTCTCTCGGTGGGGGATATTTCAGAAAGCCGCGGAGAATACCGTGATTATCAATAAGACGGAGCAGGTGATGATCCGAGAGGATGATTCAGTGGAAACTATCGCGCTTTCGGCGTCTCCGTCGGTGGTGAATATTCTCTCGGTTCGACGAGGGGGTGATACGGAGATTGCCAAAGTTGGAGAGGAAGCGCCGAAAAATCTCGGGACACTCCAAGGGAGCGGCGTTTTGGTGACGAACGACGGTCTCATTGCGACATTCCACACAGCGCTTCTCGAGAACGCTTCGTATACGGTGTTCCTCTACAATGGGACGAGCTATCCGGCAACGCTTGTCGCAACCGATTCTCTGACTGGACTTTCGTATCTGTCGATCGCCGCCTCTAATTTGCCCTCTATTTCATTTGCGGATCCGGACGGCATCCGAGCGGGAAAAAAGCTTATTTTGATCGCCAACACGTCCGAGGAATATCGCAATCGTTATTCGACTGGACTGGTGGGCAATACGGACAAGACATTCAATATTGCCGGAGGAGCAGTCGCTTCGTCGGAGCGATGGGAGGGAGTGTATGCGGTTGATGCGGCGACGATTGCTCCCTATCTCGGCGGTCCGGCGATTGATTATCAGGGCGATCTCGTGGGTATCGTGGGTAATGCGCCGAGCAATGGCGAGTTCGAGACGTTTCTGCTTCCGGGGAGTGCCGTAAAAGCGTCGCTTGAGCGGCAGGTGCGCGGAACGCTTTCCAGTCGGCCGCATCTTGGCGTTTCGTACATCTCCATTACGAAGGCGTATGCGATAGCAAATTCAATCAGTCGGGATCGCGGCGCACTGCTCACGACACCTTCCGGGCGCCAAGGGCTCGCCATTCTCTCCGGGTCGCCTGCCGAAAAAGCAGGGCTTCGCGTTGGCGATATTGTCATCGCGGTGAATGGACAGGAGATTAATCTTGACAATCCGCTTTCGGTCGCCATAGGGAGGCTCAGTCAAGGGGATGTCGCAACACTTCGCATTCTTCGCGCTGGAATAGAACAGGATGTGAGCGTTTCGTTGTAGGTTGCGGGTGTATTCCATTGCAAGAGGGCAGGGCATGCTTTTAGCACTCTTCCTTGACAAGTGCCAATCGCTTTCTTAAAATGAGGAGAGTGATAATCCGTTAATCTGAATATGCTTATGAAAAAGGTGAATGTCGCGCCGCTTGGTGAGAACGTGCTGGTTGCCTTCGAAAAGCCGGAAGTGAAGACTGACTCGGGGCTGTATCTTCCGGAGAATGCGTCTTCGGACAAGTCCTCGAAAGAGGGGAAGGTGGTTGCGATCGGCGAAAGTGATAAGATCAAAGTGAAGCCGGGTCAGCATATTATCTACACACGCTACGGCGGAACGGATATCAAGATCGCCGGCGCCGAGTACGCCATCGTCAAGCACGAAGATATCCTCGCCGTGGTGACGGAGTAGACTCTCTTCTTTTTGTTTGTTTCGTTGCAGGATATAAAAACGACTCTTCTGTCATGAGAGAGTCGTTTTTCTTGTGGGAATTTCGGTGTTTGGTTTTGGCTTTCTCGATCATCTGCTGCGTTTGTTTGTGGAACCTGCAGGTGTTGCACTTGAAGATTGAATGTACCTTGATGATACTTGACAAGAGTGATGGCATGCGGTAGTATATGAAGTTCCGTAGTGATGCGGACAAACCAGTGTGGAAGGCATAGTTGTCTTCCTTTACCAACGAAATGAGGGTAGAGAAAATGTCAATTCTAGAAAAGATTGGGTTGGGAGTTGTTTTCGGGGTTGTCGCGATTGCAATTATTGCCATTGTCGGAATTATCGCCGCTATCCCCACTTACTTCCTGTGGAATTGGCTCATGCCTGAGATATTTGGTATCAAGACGATAACATTCTGGCAGGCATGGGGCGTTGTTTTTTTGTCGGGAATTCTGTTTAAAGGCAACGGATCCTCCTCGAAATCAGAATCCAAATAAAGCGTATTCTCCAAGATTAGAGTTTGCCACTTCTTTTCAAAAAGTGGCTTTTTCTATTTATATTGCCCAACTCCATTCAATTTGTTTCATTAGGTTTGTGATTTCCAGCCAGTTCAGAATTCCAAGTACATTTGCCAATGGGAGAGAATCAGAACACTATTTTCCCATGGGGAGATTCTTTGCTTTCCAGTTGTCGAAGCCGGTGGAGAGGGTGATGGTGTTGAAGAAACCGAGGTCGAAGAGGAGGACGCCGCCCGCAAAGCTTTCGCGGTCGTTTGCTCCGTAGACGAGTATGTTTGCCGTCGAGGGAATGATGTGGCGACTTGTCTCGATAGTGGCAAACGGAATGTTGGTGGCGCCGGCAATGTGTCCTTGAGAAAAAGCGTCGGGTGATCGCGTGTCGAGGATGAACCATTGTCCGCCGCGTCCGATTCGCGCCTTGGCTTCTTCCGGCGAGACGAGGGTGACTTTGGTGACGTCGAGCGCGGAGGTGGGGTCGGCGCGATGCACGACAAGACCCGTTTTTTCTTTCCACGATTCGTAGGTGCCGTCGAATACCGATATGCGCTCATCCGGGATTCCGCGCGCACGGAAGAGTGCAACGAGTTGTCCGGCGGAGGATGTGCTCGGGGCGACGATGACCCAGTTCTGTGACTTTTCGGTGTCGGTCGGTTGGAAGTTTTGCTCCGCGTCTTCCAACATCAGGTTCTCGGAGCCGATGATGTGTTCGTCTGCCCAGAGCGATGTCGGGCGTATATCAACAATTCTCGTATTGTTGTCGGCTTGTTTTTCGAGGACGATATCTTGGAGTTTTTGGAGAGAAGTCGTGTGGAAGTCTGTTGCTATGTTTGGCTGACCGGCATTGTTCGGTTCGTCTTTTTGTGCTGATCGATCTTTGGCAAAGCGAAAGAACGACCATGCGCCGATGGCGGCGACAAGAGCAAATCCCAGAAGGATCACTAGGGCATCCTTTGAGCCTCGTTCTTTCGGCATAGGCGATTATTCAAGTATCGCGCCGACGAAATCGGGATATCCGCGGACAAAATCTTTGATGGGGACGCATGACTTTCCTTCGAGCTGAACCTCGTCAAGGAGGATGGTGCCGCGGGCGGTTTCTATGCCGACCGTCTCGCCTATTTCGAACACCTGTCCGAGTTCGTGCGACGTTTCAGGGCTTTGCTTTTGAAGTGAGATGCGATGGAACTTTATTCGAAGCAGTGATCCGTCTTTTCGCCAAAAAGAGAAAATACCGGGCCAGGGTGAGAGGGCGCGGTAGCGATTGTATATCGATTCCGCCTCATCGCTCCAGAAGATCTTTCCGTCTTCGCGTTCGATAAGTTGACACAACGTGATACCTTCCGATGATTGTGGTGACGGCTCTATTTTGTTTTCGAGCCATTCTTCGAGAGAGTTGTTGAGAAGGGTGGCACCCGCTTCGGCAAGCTTCGGGAGAAGCGTGGCTGTTGTGTCGGTCGGATCAATGGAAATAGTTTTCTGTTTGAGTATGGGTCCGGTGTCCATACCGGCATCCATCTTCATAATGGTTACGCCGGTTTCGGTGTCGCCAGCAAGAAGGGCATTCTGTATCGGAGAGGCGCCTCGCCAACGAGGAAGGAGTGACGCGTGAACATTGATGCATCCGAACGGAGGAATATCGAGCGCTTCCTGTGGGAGAATTTTTCCGTAGGCGGCGACGATAATGATATCCGGTCTGAATGCTCGCAATTTTTCGATGGTTTCGCGATCGAATCGAGCTGGCTGTTCGACGGGTATTTCGTGCGCTTCGGCGAATATTTTGACGGGACTCTGCGTGACCTCTTGGGCGCGTCCGGATGGTCGGTCGGGCTGCGTGTATGCGGCGACGATCATGTAGTGTGCGTCGACCAGGGAGCGAAGTATTGATTCTGCGAAGAGGGGTGTTCCCATGAATATCACGCGAGTGTCTGATGTTTCCGGCATAGGTTTTTTCTATTGTAGGACTTACGCGTTTGGCACATTTCGGCGTCAAACACTCTGGTACTCAACGCAGTATATCACATACTGCTTCCTTTGTTCCTCGTGTTTTCCTTGAACTGTACTCAAACGCGTAAGTCCCATATTGGTTATCCGTTCTTGAGAGTTTCAACAGGTTTTTGTGTGGAGTGAGGCGTTCTGTTCTGCTTTGCCGATTGAAGTAATGAGAGAAATGGCTTTGACTTAGAGTGCGTCTAAAAAGGCTGTTTTTCCGAAAGAAATTCTTTTTTTGCTTGTCTTACACTTCGTACGTCCGCCCGCAACGCTTTGCGTAGCAATGCGGACGGGAAAGCCGCAAAAAAAGAATTTCTTTCGGAAAAGCGGTTACATTGTGCATTTTTGTAGAGCTTTTTAGACACCCTCTTGGTTGACAGAGAGTGTTTTGTTTGGAGCTGATATTCTCCCCGCCAGCTGGCGGGGCTCGGAATGACAAACGCTAGAGTGCGTACTGCTTTCGTTGTTTCTGATTCTTGAATCGATCGGCAATGAGGATGCCATCGAGGTGATCGATTTCGTGCTGTACCACAATGGCAAACAGTCCCGAAGCGCGCTTTTTAATTTCTTTCCCATGTTCGTCTTCATAGCGGACGGTTACTTTCTCGGATCGTTCGATGAGGAAATATTCTTTGGGGAGACTGAGACAGCCTTCTTCGAATAGAATTTTCTCTTGAGAAAATGAGGTGATTTTCGGATTGATGAGCACGGTTCGGACGCCATCTACCTCAGTGACTGCCAGCCGGATCGAATGCCCGATTTGCGGCGCGGCGAGTCCGATTCCTTCGGCGACGCGAAGCGAGTCAAACATTACGGGAATAAGTTTTTGAATATCGGGTGCGAGTGGATCTTTTACACGAGCGGTTTTTTGATGAAGGATCTCAGTGTCTCTGCCGGTAACGATGGGGAGGATGGTGGTCATAGTATGCGAAACGGTTTATTGACAAGTAAGTATCTGGAAGAAGTGTCTTGAAGAGATTCGGCGCACGTACCAAATTTTTGGAAAAAATGTCCCCTTATCCGTTTATTTGTGTCCATTCGCGAGGAAGTGTTGCGAGGAACTGCCTGATATCGATCAGATTCTTTTTGGCTGAGACGGACTGCCGGATGAGTATGGACTGTTCGAAGAAGCGACTTTTTGACGATGGAGATACTTGGCGAATCGGTGATGCTAGGGAAACCCTCAGTGTGCGCTTGGATCTTTCTGCTTCCAATCGGAGCGCTGCGTGGACGCGGTCTACTTCCTGGGCAAGTTTTTTCTTATTGGCGAGTCGGCAGGTAATCGTAGTGAGTGTGCCGAAAGGAGGGTAGAGGAGGAGTTGGCGTTCATCCTCGAGTGTCTGGAAGAATCCTTCGAGGTTCTCGGTGGCGAGGAATGAAAAAATTGGATTTTCGGGGTGAAACGTTTGAACGAAAACCGATCCGACAATCGGTTTTTCAGGACCTGTTCTTCCGGATCTTCCGCTGGCGGAGAGCATCTTTCGAAAGGCAGTTTCATCCGCATTCCACGACGACGCTCCGAGAAGTGTGTCCGCATCTATGATACCAACGAGCGAGAGGCGGGGCAAGTCCCATCCGTATATACCGCGCTCGGTAGTAATGAGAATATCCCGATCTCCCGACATGAATTCTCGGAGTCGAGACAGTGTAGATTTTTTCGCGGCGTTTTTTCGGTCGTATCGGACGGTCCGAATATGTGGGAAGCGTCGCGCGAGATCTCGCTCGACGCGTTCGGTTCCGGCGCCGAGGTGTTGAAAAGCGAGGGATCCGCAGGTGGGGCATGACGGCGTTGCACCACAATTCTTCTTGCAGCGCGCGCAGGAATAGTCTCCTTCCGCTCGATAGACAAGGGGTTTCTCGCATGTTGGACAGCGGAATACTGTTTTGCATTCCGCACAGACGGAGAAAGAATTCATGCCTTCGCGCGAGACGAAGAGCAAGACTTGTTCTTTGCGGGCAACTGTTGCCGCGATGGCATTGCCGAGTTCTTCCGAGACGGGAGAGAGTTTTTTCTTCCATCGTTCGAGTCGGAGATTGATCGTGTGGAACGAGAGGGAGCGATCGGAAAGTGCCGGGAGAGTGACAAGTGTATTTGATTCACGTGCCGCGGACAGCATTTCGAATGATGGCGATGAAGACCCGAAGAGGCAGACGGCAGAGTGAATCAATGCGAGTGTCTCTGCGCTGCGATGTGCGTCATCGGGCGAGGCGATGCCGTGTTTTCGATAGGCGGAGGCACCAGTGTCGTCTACGATGAGAAGGTTGAGCTTGTAAAATGGGAGGAACAGCGCTGACCGTGTTCCGAGTATGATACTGATCGTGCCATTGTGCACGCGGCGGATGAGGTCATCTCGCTCGAGTGGTTTCATTCCAGTGTGGAAAACAGCCACTGACTTGTTGCTGAATATGCGCGCATAGCAACTTTCTTCTTGGATTAAAATTGATTGATCGGGGACAAGAATGCACGCCTGCCCTCCCTTTGTGAGGAGTTTTTTGATGCATTCGAAATAGACGTGTGTCTTGCCGGATGCCGGCGGTCCAAAGAGAAGCGTGTACGGACGGGTGCGGATGTCTCTTGCTGCTTGTTTCTGTTCTCGTGTGAGAGAGAATAATGCTGTTTGAGCGACAGTCTTTTTGCGGCGTTGCTGTTTTTCTTTGGGAGTCTTCGGGAAATATTCGGTTTCTTTGGAAAATGTCTTTGGAAGAAATTTGAGGAGTACGGTGCCGAGAGCGAGGGAATTGTCGTGCGCGAGACGTTCGGCAAAGAGCAGTGTCTTTTCCGAGAGGAATGCTTGTGCGAGAATCTTTCCGACTTGTTTGTATCGAAACAGCTTTCTTGAGAGAAGGTGGGATGTGCTGGCGGTTTCCTTCTCCCAGACGATGCCACGAAGCGTTCGCGGCCCGAATGATATCGAAACGACGGATCCTCGGGGAATGTCTTCGCTTGATTGATAGGAAAAAAACGGCGACTTCTCCGGGGCGAGAGCGACGAGCGGAACAATGCGAATAAGGATAGGCAAGCTTTTCTGTTGAGTATTCATACTCGCATCCTATCAAGGGCATGGCTTCTTGGGAACCCGAGGATGTGAGTATTGACAGCATTTGGTTTGCGCGCTAGAGTGGGAAGAGCTTTAAGAGGAGCGATTTTTTATGTTGACGATTCGATTCAATAGATCAGGGAGGAAGCATCGGCCGAGTTATCGGGTGGTGTTGCAGGAACACACGGTGGCACCGGGCGGTCGGCATGTCGAGGTCTTGGGGAGCTATGATCCCTATTCCAAGCAAACCGTTTTGAAGCGCGAGCGGGTGCAGTATTGGATCGAGCAGGGGGCGCAACCGTCGGATACGGCGCACAATCTTCTTGTTCGAGAGGGGATTCTTACGGAAAAGAAACGCTCAGTGAAGATGCCAAAGCCAGTTGCGAAGGAGGTTCCGACACAAGATGGCGCAGATGCGAAAGAAACAGTAGCTGAAACTCCCGCGGAGAAATCCGAATCGGGGGCGAAAGCATAGTACCTTGCTATTTTCGCGAATATTTCCGCAGACATGAGGCGCTTTAGTGATAAAGAGAAGTCCTCACGAGGAAAGAATATGGTCGATGCCTTTCTGGCATCTTTCGTATTCTCCACACGGCGTCCGCGGAAATCGCGGATTTTTTATTTCCATGGATATATAGATATAGGGTAGGCGCGAGTGCTCTTTTTTGAAGAATCTATTCTGTGTATACATGGCGCGGCGTGAGTCGCGATGTGTAGAGGGAATGGCTTCTTCCGGAAAGAGGAAGAATGAACAGGAAAGCGAGGTCGAACTTTCCGAAGGATGTCTCTTTTGACAAAGAATTTATGCAGACAAAGAAACAGAAGGAAGAAATTGTGAGCGATGTTGCTGAGCGGGCACGTGCGTCGAAGTCAGTTGTATTTGCGAAGTATGCTGGGCTCACCGTGAAAGAGTCTATGGAACTTCAGCGAGAGCTTCGCAAGAGCGGCGGTTCGTTGCGAGTGGTGAAGAAAACACTTCTTTCGATCGCACTCAAATCAGTGGGCATTGATGTAGATGCTCGGTCGCTTGAGGGACAGATTGTGGCGGCATTTTCTCCGGATGAGGTGACGGCGCCCAAGGTGCTTGTGGAGTTTGCGAAGAAGCACAAGGCACTCGTTATTGCGGCCGGGTCACTTGGTGAGAAGTCACTGTCCGCAGAAGAGATTGCGGCGCTTTCGAAGCTTCCATCGCTCCTGGAACTTCGGGCAAAACTTGCCGGAACGCTTGCGGCTCCGATTTCCGGATTTGCGCGAACACTTTCGGGGAATATCTCGGGATTGGTTCGTACGCTTCATCAGATTGCCGAGCAGAAAGGAGCATGATGAGGAATAAAGAATTAGGAATCAAGAATAAAGAATCAGGAATTAGGAATAAGGCAGAAGGAGAATGGGAATTCGTGATGGTTTAAGGTGTCATTCTCAATTCCTCATCCTGCATTCATCACGTAGTATTTACTTATAATTATAATCAGCAATTGTATGACTGAGGAAAAAGTCGAAGAAAAGAAGGCGGTTTCGGTTCCGGAGAAATTCACGAAGCTTGTCGAGGAAATCGAGAAGATGAGTGTTTTGGATCTCTCCGAATTGGTGAAAGTGCTTGAGGAGAAGTTTGGCGTGTCGGCGGCGGCACCGGTGATGATGGGCGGTGCGATGCCGGCGGGTGCGGCGGGCGGCGCGGATGCTCCGGCCGAGAAGACCGACTTCGATGTCGAATTGACTGCTGCCGGTGGTCAGAAGATCAATGTAATTAAGGCGGTTCGCGAAATTACCGGTCTTGGACTCAAGGAATCGAAGGACCTGGTGGATGGCGCTCCGAAAGTCGTGAAGGAAAAGGTGGCGAAAGCGGATGCCGAAACCATGAAGAAGAAACTCGAAGAAGCCGGTGCAACCGTGACATTGAAGTAAGCTGTTCCGTGTTTTTGTTTGCTGTTTCTAAAAAACACTCCCGGTATATCGGGAGTGTTTTTTTTGGTATACTGATCGGACGAGGTCTGTTTTTCTTGGAAGATACCCTAATTGTAAAAACGATATGCCGAAAATATTTGGTGGTTTGGCTGTTGTTCTTCTGGCAGTGTTTGGATGGTGGTACATTGGTCATCGTTCGAATAGTGGAGAGAAGAAAGTTTCTCTGGCTGGAGATGCCACGATGACAACAGTAAGAATAACAACAATGCCTGTTGTGCAGGGACTTCCATTCTATCTTGCAAAGGAAAAAGGATATTTTCGAGAGGCAGGCATTGATGCGGAATTTGTAAAATTTGAAACGCCAAATCAAATTATTGATGCCCTTTTGCAGGGGAGGGTGGATATCACTCCTCCTTCTGCAGCAACAGGGGTTGTTGGTATTGCTGATTCAAAGAATTCGGGGAAGCTTCTTATATATTCCATGGGCGGTGGGGATGATGTTGTGCAAAATGACGCTTTGCTTGTTAGGGCGGATAGCTCGCTTGTATCGTTTCAAGATTTACAAGGTAAGAAGGTTGGCATTGTGGCAGGGAGTGTACAGTGGAACGCTATAGCTCGGGATATTCTTGCAAGGCACGGCCTGCTTGCTGATGAGAATATCACGCTGGTTGAATTGCCACTTGGACTTCAATCGCAAGCGCTTGCTGCGGGTCAAGTGGATGCTCTTATTACTGTCGAACCAATTCCAACGGTAGTGAAAGCAAAAGGAATCGGAAAGGAAATGATCGATCATCTTACGACACGGTTTATTTCCAATCCATTCTATTCCGGCGTCGGAGTTATTCGGAAGGATTTTGTTGGGGAACATCCGGAGGTTGCAAAGAAAGTGCTTGATGTGTTCGATCGAGCTATTGCGGAAATCAACGATAATCCCGACGCTGCTCGACAATATCTTAAAGGGTACACCGCTCTTGATGATGATATGATAAAAATCGTGCCAATTTCCCGATTTCGAATGTATAACAACCTGGACGAGAATGATATTGATGCAACGCAGACCTTCTTCGATATTTTTACGACACAAGATATAGTGAAGGAGCCTCTCTATTTCCGGAAACTTTTGTATGATCCGTCGGTATTATGAGAAGTGCTTTGTCTGTTTGTCATCTTAGGAAATCTTTCGGAGATATTCCGGTATTCCAGGATTTTAATATGGATATCTCCGAGGGTGACATGGCGGTGCTTTTTGGTCCGAATGGATCGGGAAAGTCAACTCTCCTCAATATTCTTTCTGGAGTACTCTCTCGGGACGGCGGATCGGTAGATATAGGTGGCGTTCACCGGTTCCATATCAGTTATATTTTCCAAAATTACCGGGAGTCATTGTTTCCCTGGAGAACAAATTTTGAAAATGTTATTCTTCCGCTTGAAATCCGCAAAGAAAATCGAAAGGCGATCTCTTCTCGAATGCGGGAACTTCAGGAACTTTTTGAATTCGATTGTCCTTGGGACGGATACCCATATCAACTTTCCGGTGGTGAACAGCAAATCGTAGCGTTTATGCGGGCACTTATTACACATCCGCGAATACTGCTTATTGATGAACCATTTTCGGCACTCGATTATGAGAATAATCTTCGGTTGCGTGAGCATCTGCAGAGATATGCACTTGTATGTAAGCCGACAATCCTTCTTGTGACGCACAATATTGAAGAGGCTGTTCACCTTGGCAATCGCATCTTTGTATTTTCGCGTCGTCCTACGGTGATTGCCGGTGAGATTGAGAACACCCTGCCGTATCCGAGAACATTGGAGTCTCTTAAAACGGAAGCTTTTCACCGGACCAAAGACTTGGTTTTGGAATTATTTCAAAGGGAAGCTCGTTTATGAGAAGAGATATTGCCGTGATTGGTCCGATAACTTTTCTGTTGATTTGGTGGGGGGTTGTTAAATACGGTCTTGTAGATTCGTTTTTTTTGCCCAATCCGGTCGATGTTCTGAGAGAGTTATCGGAACTTCTTCAGGACGGATCGTTTCTTCGAGACAGTTTGTCAACATTGAGTCGTGTTCTGGCTGCCTTCTTCATCGCCTCAATTTTTGGAGTGTTATTGGGACTTTGGCTTGGACGACTTGAGATATGGTACCGGAGTATCGAATTTGTTATCGATTTTTTTCGTTCAACGCCTGCAACGGCAATGTTTCCGTTGTTTCTCCTTGTGTTTGGAGTTTCTGATGCGTCAAAAATAGCGGTGGCCGCATTTGCTTCGATGTTGTTAATTATTTTTAATACGGCGCACGGTGTTATGTATGCAAAAAAATCTCGCATACGCGCGGCTCTTATTATGGGTGCAACAAATGTCCAGGTGTTTCGATGGGTGCTTTTTTGGGAAAGTCTTCCTCAGACATTTGTAGGTCTGCGGAGTGCTTTGAGCATGTCTCTTGTGGTCATTGTTGCGGCGGAGATGGTTATTGGCACATCGTCAGGTTTGGGTCGAAGAATTATCGATGCTCAGGTTACCTATGAGATTCCGACGATGTATGCCACGATTCTCTTCTCGGGAATTATTGGATATACGCTCAACATGTGCTTTTTAATTTTTGAAAAAAGAGTTCTTCACTGGCATGAACGTTAGCAACACTCTATTGTCCCTGCCCTTCCCTTTTTTGGGGAAGTTGCTTATACTGTGGGGGTTATCCGATTAATGAAACGGTTATGCTACCCGGAGTCAATCTCTCGGAGTTTATTGTCACGATCGGCTATATCGGCCTCTTTGCGGTGATATTTGCCGAGACAGGGTTATTCCTCGGATTCTTTTTGCCGGGAGACAGCCTCTTGTTTGTGGCGGGGCTCTTGGCAAGTGGTGGAGTACTTTCTCTCCCGGCACTCTTAATGATTGTGTTTGTCGCGGCGGTATTGGGGAATGTGACGGGGTACGTATTTGGACTTCGTGTCGGGACATCGCTTTTTAGTCGCGAAGAATCAGTGCTCTTTAAAAAGTCGCATGTTCGGCGAGCGGAAGACTTCTTCAATCGTTACGGAGCGAAGACAATCGTACTTGCTCGATTTATGCCGATTGTTCGCACGTTTGCGCCGATTCTCGCCGGTGTCGGGCGGATGAATTTTCGCGAGTTCTTTTTCTACAACGTGGTTGGCGGTTTTCTGTGGTCATTCGGACTCTTGCTCGGAGGATTTTTCTTGGGGCAGGCAGTGCCCGATGTTGACCGATACATTCTTCCGATTGTTCTCGTCATTATTGTTCTTTCTTTCTTGCCAGGTATTGTCAAATATCGACAGGAAAAGAAACGCATGATGCGGGAAAGGACGAGTGAAAATCGTGAAAACAAGTAATGCGTGCGTATGGACACACGACGGTATATCGGAGCATTTGAAAGAATACACGGGAAACTATCAGATGCCGAGGCTGCTTTTCTTACATCCTCTCTGGAGAATTTTGTGGCATCTCGCAATGATCGCGCGAGGGACATGCTCTCTGAAGAAGTTCTGGAATCTATACGGATAGAGCAGAGACTTCTTCCCTGTGGTCTTCCGAGAACAATGCTCTGTGTTGATGGGCGGGTGTTGGCGAAATTAGTCGCATCGCTTCATGGTGGAGCTATTCGAACGCCAGCTGCCGATAATGCGGAATTTCTTCCTTCTTCGGATGAAGACAGACTCTTTCTCTCAGAAGGAGAACTGGCTCGAGTGCTTCGAGGCGCATTTCTTGATCGTGAGATGGTGACATGGGTATTGGACAGCCATTTGCATTGTGCGGCGCGCAAGGCGCTTTCGACAGAAATTCGCGGAGAGACCCCTCTCGATGACGGACTTCTCGACGATGTACTTCGAAAACGGAAAATGGCGGAAGCGCTTCATTCATTCGTGCGGAAAAATTTCAACTCTCGGAAGCGGCTCGTTCTTATTCATACGTCATTCGATCCTCACTCGGGGTATCTCTTTATGGGACTTGAGAAAGAGAATGTTGTGAATGATGCGAGAGTTGTCCAGAAAGGATTTACCGAAGAGATTCTCTCTCGACTGGTCGAGGAGGGAAAGATACTGTCGACGGAGCAATGGTCTCGAGAGGGTGGAATGCTGTTCGATGTATTTTCAAGGCACGCTTTTGACTTTGACTATGAGTCGACATATCGGGCGAGCACATTGCTTTTCTGGCAGAACCTTGAAAAGATATCGCAGGAGTCGCTTGTTCTTGTGGAGCAAGAAACCGTTCGTGTTTTCCCGGAACTTCGTGATGATTCAGATGTGCTTCGGGAACGGTCAATTCTTCTGCTTGCCAACGCTTTTACGGCGTTTTTGCTGAATCGTCGCACGGAGTATCCGTACAGCGAACATGATGAAAGTGTCGTTGTAGTGACATCCGGAGATCGCGGACCCTATGATCGGATGCGCTCGTTTTCTGTTGATCCGTACAATCCAAATCTTTCCTTCGTGATCAAGTTTGTCGAAGGGCTTATTCGAAGTAATCGACTGGCTGGGCGATCATCGGCAATGGAATCGAGAATTATAGCTGATCTTTTCGGCGATATGCCCAAGAGCTATATCTTGAGTGCGGTCCCGGTATTTTTCTTCCGGAAACTGGAGCAGACGTGTTCTTTGGAAACGGCTCGCGTTTTGGGCGAGACGGACTGGTCGGATATCGCGACGCTTCCATGGATGGATATGTCCTCAAAGGATTTTCAATCGTATGTTGAGCGAAAAGTTCCTAAGCTTTCGGATGACATCAGAGAAAAAATAGAGCTGCTTCGTAGGGATGCGCAGGCAATATTTCAACCGGGACTTTCCGCGACGGACGATTTGCTTTCCGGGCGACTTCTGCCGGTTTTTGCACTTCGATCTTTCGAACATGAAATTATTGCACTCTTCCCGTTTCTTGCGAAAGGGTATCGGGAGAAAGAGTAATAGTTAATCCGCATTGACGATTCTCTTTGAAGGGTTTATCCTAAGGGAGTTATTTTTGTTCTTTGATGCTGTTTGCTGATGCTTGCAAGGCTCCGGTTTTTGTTTGACCGGCTTTTCTTTTGAGTAAAAAAAGAGGGTAGATTTGTATGCCTGAGCATGGCTGTCTTAAAGCTCGAGACCTGTTTGTTTCGTGTATGGACCTTCGTACACAATGTGTTCGAAGAAGACTCATTGATTACTTGGGGATTGACGATGGCACGTTTGATCTTGTTGCCGTGCCTGGAGGAGCTGGAGATCTTCGTCAACTGAAGCGATGCCTTAAGGTATCCCGTCTATTGCATGATGTTCCAGAAGTGATCTTGACTGTACATGAGGATTGCGGTGCCGGAGCGAGTAGGAAGGATTTGTTGCGAGCAGTAAGAATTGCCAGAAGTATGGGCGTTGCATATCGGGCATTCTATCTGTTCCGCATGGAAGATGACTGGGAATGGGAAGAAGTTTTCTTCTCGGAAGAGGAAATTCTCCCATTGTGGGTAAGACTGTGGCGAAAGCTCGTTGTTACTGTTCCGGCTTCCTGTGATCCTGTTTTTGATGAAGAATGAGGATTTCTAAATTTTTGCAGTCTGACAAAACTGCATAAATAATAAAGGGCGCAACCAAGAATTAAATAATTAATTGGTGCGCCCTTTGTACTTTCCTAAACGTGCGTATTATTTGGCATCTCTGCATTGCGAGCAGGTATTTCTTCCGGTACCGGTTGCTGTTTGGTGATCGTGCGGCGGATGACGTTGGCGAGTTTGAGGGCGAAGTTGATGAGGAGGAGTGACATGAGGAAAACATTGGCGCCAATGAAGATATTGCGATAGAGCGGGACTTTCATATCGGTGCCAATGAGGAGTGCATGACCGATGACGGCGACATATACGAAGATGTTGATGAAATGCGTGATGCGCCAGAGGCGCTGCGGGATCATGGGCTTGATCCAGCTGGTGATGACGAGCACTATGAATCCGTAGAACGCCATGATGCCAAGAGCGAGCGAGAGCGGATCGAGTTTGCCTGGGCTGATGTGAAATGGAATGAATGCGTCGGCCAGTGACGGCGCCATGAACGGGTCGAAGAGAAAGCTGATGCCGTGGAGTAAGGCAAAGAACAATGTCTGGACGGCGATGGTGTAGTGAACGGAGAGAGAATAGGCGGGACGGATGATGTCTTTGAGAAGAGGGAGTCGGACGGCGATGCCGAGGAAAATCGCGAGCCAAGCGAATGCAAAGGCAATGATTCCTGATGCGCGAGTGACGTACCAAACCCAAGGAACTTCTATTGAGGAGGGATTGTGCGTGACAATGGTGGTTGCCGACGGCGATGTTGAATCAAGTGGATCTGTTTTGGCGAGCACTTCTGTGCCGTCATACCAGCCGTCACTATCGCTGTCGGGATTTTTGGGATCGGTTTTGAAGATGGTTGTTTCTCCGACATCAGTGAGTCCATCGAGATCGGAGTCGAGTATGGGACCATCGGGGTAGGAAGCGGAGAGCGTTGGCTCTTCGGCGTGCGCATTTGATACTGCAAAGAACAGTGTTCCGAGGACGAGTGTGGCGGTGAAGATTTTTTTCATAGCGAGAGTGTTATTGTTTGGCAAGCGAGCGTTTGATTTCGGGAGTGATAATCCAGGAGCTGCCTGATGTGCTTGTGGTATTCGCTGTGACAAAGACAGCGGGAATAGCGTGTTTTTTGGCGCATGCGAACCCTTCTTTGATTCCCATGAGGAAGAGTGTTTTGGCGAGAAAGTCGGCGCGTTCTGCGGATGTCGAGAGAGCAGTGACGGAGAGGAGATCGAAGGAGAAGGTGTTCGGATGCTTGGGATGTATGAGGTGATGGTAGTGTTTTCCTTGGGAAGATATCCATTGTTTTCTGGTGATGCCGGAGGTGGCTATTGCTCTGTTTGTGATTTCGAGAAGGAGGGATGTTTCAGGAATATTTTCGACATTAATGGTCCACTTCTTTTTATCTTTGTTGGTGCCATGCGTTACCATGTCGCCCCCGGAATCGACGAGGAAATTTTCCCATCCATCCATACGTATTCGTTCAGCCATTTTGTCGAGAATGTATCCTTTGGCGATTCCCGAAAAATCCATCGGTGTGTCGAACCGTACCATTTCACCCCAGACTTTGAGATCGCGTTTGAGTGGGGCATTGCGCGGGGAGAAAAGTTTCTCGAGTATGGGTTGGTTGGGTAACATGCTGGAAAAGTCCGAATGATAGCCAATGTGTTCGAGAATTGAGAGGACTCTCGGATCAAAGAGTCCATCGCTTTCCTTGTGAAACGAAAGGGCATGGAGAGCGAGAGCGAGCATGTCCGGCGAGGCGTTTCGGAAATTGCCGAGGTGGCGGTTGAACTGCGAGAGTTCGCTTTCAATATCGAATCGATTGAATATTTTTATCTTTTCAAAGCAGCACTCAACAGCTTGCGACAGGGTATGCTTCGCTTTTCGTATCTCGCCTTTGGAGTGGACTATTTCAAGATAGGTCTCCGTTCCCATGGCACGAAAGAGACGGGTTGTTGAAATGAGCCCCTCCTTCGAGTTGTGATGGTTCGGAGTCATGGATGTTCCGAAGACAAAATGAAGTTTATGGTGAGGATTCAAAGCGATCTGCGATACCGTTTCTATTGTCATCGGAGACGATATAGAGCTCGGGAATGTTTGGATGAGGATCTTCATTGTCGTAGAGCCCGTCTCCGTCGCTATCGGTGAGCACGGTCGTGACTTCCTGTTGCGTGATTGTGGTGACTGGGACAAGAGTTGGTTCTTTGGCGGTATTTGTTTGTTTTGTGGCGCTGTCGTCTGAGCGAACTTCTTTCTCCTGATCCCGTTCATCTTCGTGGTCGTCCTCTTGTTCTTCCTCGTCGTCTTCGGCATGGGAAATATATCGGTTGGATAGGAGTGCATTCGAACCAAGGGTAAGGCATGTGATGGAAAACAGAATAAGGAGAAATTTTTTCATAGGGGTTTTTGAGGCTGCAGCGTTCGCATCGCTCTTCGGAGTTATGCTACGAGGTTTTTGTGGTTCGATTGGCTTTTTTGGTAGTTGCCGCGCTTGATGCTGAGGAAGAAGTGGTTGTTGATGAGGGGACAAGTGTTGTGGTTTTGACTGGTTTTGTTTCTGTGATAGTTTTTTGGAGGGCAGGGGTTGAGTTTTTGAGTTTTTGTTCGCGATCTTCCTGGATGATTCTCTGTGTTTCGGAGAGTGCCGGATCGATAGGGATTGTTTCGAGAGTGGGTTCGGCATTTTGGGCGAGACGACCTGCGTCACTGATGCGCAGTGAGAGGACCATTGCAGTAATCACCACGACTCCGAGTATGAATGAGAGTGATGTTGCCGCCGGATTTTTCATGGGGGATTGGTAGAAGCGCATACGGCTGAGTGTTATCGAGATATTCTGCCTGTACTATTAACTGTTATACGGATTTTTGTTGCTGGGAAATGCGCATGCGCGCGTCCCGATCTCTTGGATATCTCCTTGACCTGCACGCGCTAAAACCATTTTTTGGCGCGGAAGACGATGATGGTAGCAAAGGAGATGCAGAACATGATGCCGACATGTATCCAGAAGGCATACGGGCTGTTGGCAAAGGGAATGCTTGCGCTCATGGCGAGCACATTTGAGTAGACCGTCATGGGAAGCATAATCGCCGAGAAGATGGTGAGCACCTTCATGGTGAGGTCGAGCTTGTTCGAGAGCAGAGAATTGTTGGTTGCCTCGAGCGATTCGATGATTTCCTTGTTGTTTTCGAGAATATTCCAGAGGCGGATGTTTGTACCGATGAGGTCTTGGAAGTACATCGTAAGTCCTTCGGGAATGAAGGGGCTTTGTTTTTGGAAGATGGATTCGATGATGGAACGTTGGGGCTTGAGCGTACGGCGGAAATTGAGAATATCGCGCTTTACGACGGAAATTTCGAAGACCATTTCTTTCTCTTTGCCGTTGAACACATTGTCTTCGATGGCGTCGAGATTGCGCGCGATATGGTCGAGGCGAGGAAAGCACGAATTCATGAGTAGATCAAGGATGTGATACATGAGGTGTGCCGGTGTCTTGTCCATGTGGAGTCGCCGTTTCCCCTCGTTTTTCTCAAGCGCGTCGAAGAAGTCGGTTACTTGGAACATATCATCGCGGTGTCCAGTGATGAGGTGGGTATTGGTGAGAATGATGTCCATTTCGCCCGGGTAGGTAGTGCGGTTCTTGGCGTCGAAAAGGGGGATATGTACAGAAAGAAAAAGACAATTGTCGAAGTTGATCGCTTTGGGTTGATAGGTGGGCGTCGAAAACTCTTCGATGGCTATCGGGTGTATATTGAAATCTTCCTGCAGGTGGAGAATGTCTTCCGGCCCCGGGTTCGGCATGTCAACCCAAGATATGGCGCCGAACGAAACGGTTTTCATGGTTGTTTGTTTGAAAATGAAGTGTCTCTATTATACCATATCGAATATGAAGAAACTGCTTCTTTTTCTTATTTTGGTATATCAAAAGACGCTTTCGCTGGATCACGGGCTCTTGGGGAAAATCGTGCCGATTCGTGTCTGTCGATTCTATCCGTCGTGCTCGGAATATGCGCGGCAGGCAGTCGGGCGCTTCGGCGCCTTCCGTGGCGGATACCTTGCTTTCCACCGTCTCCTGCGATGCCACCCCTGGCACCCGGGCGGGCATGATCCGGTTCCAGAGCCAAAAAACGAGAATTAGCACTCATACTTGACGAGTGCTAATCGGTGATTTATACTGAGGGCGTATGAATGAACGACAGCAAACTATTCTCTCGGCGGTGGTGGAGCTCTATACGAAAAGCGCACTTCCGGTTGGGTCTGAGGCGCTTCTCTCGCGGGTTCATCTGCCGGTGTCGTCGGCGACGGTGCGGAGCGATATGGCGGCTCTGGAAGAGGAGGGCTATCTGTATCAGCCGCATGTTTCGTCGGGGCGCATTCCGACCGACAAGGGGTATCGTTTCTATATCGAACATGGGATGAAGGATGAGGCTCTTTCAAAAGAAGAGGAGGCGGAGTTGAAGAAAGAGCTTTTGGTGCTCGAGGCGCGGAATGCCCGCCTTGCGCGGACAACTGCCAAACTCCTCTCGGCGTTTTCGGGGAGCCTCGCCGTGTCGGGCATTGTGAGTCGCGATGAGTTCTATGACTTCGGTATGAAGGAACTCATGGGAGAGCCGGAGTTTCAGGAGCTCGACGAAGTGTGTCGGCTGGTGGAAGCGCTTGACTCGATCGATGAGAATATCGACGCGCTCCTCTCGAAAATGAAAGACGGCGAGGTAAAGATATTTATTGGTGCGGAGAATCCAATCAAAGAAATTTCCAATTGCTCCATGATGGTTTCGCCCTACCAAAATGCCGACGGTGATCGAGGAGTCCTCGCTATCATCGGCCCGAAGCGCATGAAGTATGCCAAAAACAAATCACTCTTGGAATATATGAAGCGTATGCTGGGCGGAAGTGTTGGGGTGGTTGCGATGTTTGTTGTGTTGCACTAGTTTTTTTGAAAAATTTTATGGAAACAAAAGTTGTTGACGGGAGATTCTTAGAGGGGAAACATGGACATGAATTGTTTGAGATATCGCAGAAGCTTATTCTGAAAGATGCTTCGACGGACAGGTTCCTTTTATTGAAGATTGCCAATGAAGAAAAAAACAGCTTCGCGAAGAGGTATGGAGCATGGGATTTCCCAGGCGGACGGGTGGATGTGAGAGAGGATTTGAATGGATCGCTTTTCCGTGAGGCGGCGGAAGAAATCGGGGGAATTAATTCTAGTGGTCCAAGTGTTGTCGATTTATTTCTTGCCGAGTATTCTGATAATTTTGAAAGGCGCGTGTGTATTGTTGGATATCTCGCTGTAGTTCAGGAGTCGTCCGAGTTGAAATTGAGTGATGAGCATTCTGAGTTTCGATGGGTGACCACAGAGGAAGTGGAACAAGGGGCTGAATACGGTGAGATGGTTCAGCGATTTATTGCGAGGGCATCAGAGCGGCTCAAAGAGCGGGAATATTTGAATGATGTGAAGCGGATTTCGGCGGATTTTGAGAATTATCGGCGGCGGCAGGAAGAACGGATGAAAGAATTATCGGCGATGAGTGCGGAGCGATTTGCGATGGATATTATTCCGGTGATCGACAACTTCCGCATGGCGGCGCAGCATGTGCCGGAAGCAGAGAAGGCAAATGCGTGGATGACGGGCATTACCTATATCGGAAAGCAACTCGAAGAAGCGCTTGCGACGAATGGTATCTCGGCATTTGAGGCAAAGGAGGGCGATGTGTTTGATCCGCATCGGCACGAGGCGGTGAGTCAGGAGGAAGGAAAAGAGGAAGGTAAAGTTGTAAAAGTTCTTCAGCCCGGATATATAAGCGGTACGCGAGTGATTCGTCCGGCGAAGGTGATTGTTTCATGAACACATGATGAGGTGAGCGTAATAACCAAATAAGAAAGGAGGTGAGTACGTATGACACGAAGCATTATTCATTGGTCACCGATGCGCGATCTCGATCGTTTCTTCGATGAGGATATGTGGGCGCACGGCTTTGCTCCGGCGGTAGATGTCCGTCAGGACAAAGACCATGTGATTGTGGACTTTCAGCTTCCGAATATCGATCCGGAGAAAGTAAACATCACCATTGAGAACGATGTGCTCACGGTTTCGGGAGCGAGCGAGGAGCGGCATGAGGTGAAGCGCGAGGATTACTACCGCAAGGAGATCAGTCGCGGCGAATTCTCCCGGTCTATCATCCTTCCGATGAAGGTGGAGGGTGACAAGGCGGCGGCATCGTATGAGAAGGGCATTCTCACGATCACCGCGCCGAAGGCGGAAGAAGTGAAGCCGAAGAAGATTGCGGTCACGGTGAAGTAGTTCCGCACCACGCCGAGCGTTTCCATTCTGTGGCGAACGCGCGGCGGAAGGGCGGAAGTACGAGGTACAAAGATGCGAGTAATAAATTCCAAATTTTAAGTTTCAAAATAAATTCAAGTGAATGAATTCTAAAAATTTAGAGTTGGAGAATTGTTATATCATTTGAAATTTAGAATTTAACATGTAACGTAAAAATGTATGGCAAAGATACTTGGTATCGATCTCGGGACGACGAATTCGGCGATGGCGTTTGTCGAAGGTGGAAGCCCGACGATTGTGGAGAACAAAGAGGGAAATCGCACAACGCCGTCGATGGTCGCGGTGTCGAAGACGGGCGAGCGGCTCGTGGGGCTCTTGGCGAAGCGGCAGGCGGTGACGAATCCGGAAAATACACTCTTCTCGATCAAACGGCTCATTGGGCGACGATTTGATGATGAAGAGGTGGATCGCGATAAGAAAACGCTTCCGTACAAAATTGTGAAGGCGGGCGAGGGTGTGAAGGTAGTGATGGGTGGCAAGGAATATTCTCCGCAGGAAATCTCGGCGATGGTGTTGCAGAAATTGAAAGCGGATGCGGAGGACCGGCTCGGCGAGAAAATCACCGAAGCGGTTATCACGGTGCCGGCGTATTTTGACGACTCACAGCGCAAGGCAACGAAGGAGGCGGGTGAAATCGCGGGGCTCAATGTGCGTCGAATCATTAACGAGCCGACGGCGGCAGCCTTGGCCTATGGCTTCAACAAGAAACAAGACGAGAAAATCGCTGTGTATGATTTGGGCGGCGGGACGTTTGATATCTCCATTCTCGAAGTGGCGGCGGACACAGTTGAAGTGCGATCGACGAACGGCGATACACACTTGGGCGGCGACGACTTCGATCAAAAGGTGATCCATTGGATACTTGATGAATTTAAAAAGCAAGAAGGTATTGACCTCTCCAAGGATCCGCTCGCGCTCCAGCGTATCAAGGAGTCGGCAGAGAAAGCGAAGATCGAACTCTCAACGGCGCAGGATACCGAAATCAATCAGCCGTTTATCACGAGCGATGCCTCGGGTCCGAAACACTTGGTCATGAAATTGACGCGCGCGAAGCTTGAGGAACTCGTGCATGATCTTGTGACGGCGACGCTTGCGCCGGTAAAGCAGGCGCTCAAGGATGCCGGCATGATCGCGAAGGACATCAATGAAGTGGTGATGGTCGGAGGTATGACACGCATGCCGCTCGTTCTCAAGACGGTTGAAGAATTCTTCGGAAAGAAGCCGGATATTTCCGTGAACCCGGACGAGGTGGTGGCTATTGGCGCGGCGATCCAGGGCGGTGTGCTCGAGGGATCGGTGAAGGATGTGCTTTTGCTTGACGTGACGCCACTCACCTTGGGCATCGAAACCTTGGGCGGTATGCGAACACCGATTATCGATGCGAATTCGACGGTACCTATTTCGCAATCAAAGGTGTTCTCGACGGCAGCGGATAGTCAGCCATCGGTAGAGATCCACGTGCTCCAGGGCGAGCGCGAGACCGCGGCGGACAACAAATCACTCGGACGGTTTATCTTGGATGGTATCCCGCCGGCGCCGCGTGGTGTGCCGCAGATCGAAGTCGCCTTTGATATCGATGCCAATGGCATTCTCTCGGTGACCGCGAAGGACAAAGCGACGAACAAGACGCAGTCTATCCGCATCGAATCTTCAACCGGACTTTCGAAAGAAGAAGTTGAGCGTATGAAGAAGGATGCTGAACTTCACGCCGAGGAAGATAAACGGAAGAAAGAATTGGTCGAAGCGCGCAATATGGCGGACAGTCTCGTCTATACAACCGAAAAGGCGATTCGCGATGCCGGTGACAAAGTGACGGCGGACGAGAAGAAGCCGGTCGAAGAGGCGATCGCCGAGCTCAACAAGGTGAAGAATGGCGATGATCTTGAAGCGATCAAGAAGGCGTCGCAGGCGCTCTCCGAATCCGCGCAGAAAATAGGTGAGAAACTCTACAAAGCCGCGCAGGAATCGGAAACGCCTCCCACATCGGGGCAAGGTGAATCGCCGAAAACCGAAGGCACTCCCGAATCTCCGAAAGACGCAGAGGTGGAAGATGGGAAATAGAGTGTAGTCCGAAGGAAGAAAGGTGGGGTCGAAGGATCTCACCTTTCTAACTTATAAGGAGAGTGTATGACTATTCTTAAAATGCTTCAGGAAGTTTTCAAGAGAACTCCGTGGCGAGAATCGTTTCTTGTTGTTCTTACTTTTGGCTTAACAACATTGGTTGGTGGATGGCTTACGTCTAGATTTCAAGAGAGGTTATGGTCTCAACAAAAGGAGGATTCCAAGAAAATAAGTGAACTTCGTGTTGCAACTAAGACGTTCGAAGGTTTGAGTAGTGTTATTGATAAGCGGATTTATCGGATGGATAAATTGGCTCGATGGATGGAGGATAATACTGATCAAGCGATGATTGGAAAGCAAATGAATGAATACAGAGATATACTCTACGAATGGAATGATTCCTATAACAAAAACAAAGCAAAGATAAATCTTTATTTTGGAAAAGATATCTCTGATCGATTTGATTACATGCACGGATCTTTCAAGGATACTGGTAGAGTGCTTGAAGAGCAATATTACCTCGATCCCGGAAAAAGAAATTCAGAACAATTATTTTTTGTGGGAGACAGGATAGGTGATCTCAATAGGATGGCTTTGGAGATTAACGAGAGAATGATTGGGAAAATACAGAAGCAGGAGGTTGGTGTTTTTTTGAAGCAGTAGGTTTCACTCTTGTCATCCCGACCGAAGTGGAGGGATCTACGCCTCATGTTTATCAGGTACCTTTCCGGGAGTTTGAGATTCCTCGACTTCGCTCGGAATGACATAGGGTTGACTTCGCTTGGGATGACGCAGGATTGGTTTCGCTCGGGATGACACATGTGGAGATGGTGTTTTGAAAGAGGGATGTACTAATATGAATGAGAGAAGCTATTGTGTGTATATCATGGCGAGCATGTCGAAAGTGCTTTATATTGGAGTGACCGGAGATTTGCCGCGAAGAGTTTGGGAACACAAGAGTGGTGTGCAAGAAGGGTTTACGAAACGCTACCGAGTTCACCGGCTCGTCTATTTTGAACAATCCGGGAGTGTTGTTGGTGCTATCGAAAGGGAAAAACAACTCAAACGATGGCGTCGGGAGAAGAAAATACACCTCATAGAATCCTTGAATCCGGAATGGAGAGATTTGTCTGAAGGCTTGTAGAATTTTCCTGTTTTTTCCTCCTCTTTGTCATCCCGACCGAAGTGGAGGGATCTGTAGCTCATGTTTTAGCGAGCACCTTTTTGAGAGTTTGAGATTCCTCGACTTCGCTCGGAATGACGCAGAGCTGTCTTTGTTCAGGAGGGCACGGTACTGGATCCACAGTATGGCACGGGGTCAGTTTTGTTCGGACTGACAGAGAATCAATGCGATCTTGTATTCTAGAGAAGAGGTGGCCTTCCTTGCCTCTGGGCGGGGGTTTGGTACAATAGGGCGGTAGGGGCTTTGTTTTTTCTTTTTATGGAAACAGATTCCGGGCGGGTTCGGTATTCGGTCGTTGTGCCGCTCTATAACGAAGAAGGGAATGTTGAGGAGCTTCATCGGCGTATCAAGGAATCCTTGGAGAAGCTTGGCGAGCCGTATGAGATCATCTTTGTCGATGACGGGTCGAAAGATGCGACACTTGAAAAGTGCCATGCGCTTTCACCGCTTACACTGGTGGTGTTTCGTAAGAACTTCGGGCAGAGTGCGGCGTTTGATGCGGGCTTCAAGCGGGCGACAGGCGACATCGTGATTACGATGGATGGCGATTTGCAGAATGATCCGGCGGATATCCCACTTC
>ERZ724522.399-NODE-399-length-28968-cov-5.910732_pt1 | contig 28968 bp, 48 predicted proteins | sample MGYA00376055_ERZ724522 | MGnify/ENA primary metagenome ERZ724522 (study PRJEB28724, sample SAMN07190884) | wastewater metagenome | isolation source: effluent of sewage treatment plant in Hong Hong | place: Hong Kong | collected 2016-03-17 ...
AGTTACCGAACTGCCGAAGTCTTTCGTGTGTGGTGTTTTTTCGTTCAATGATAATTATTTACCGTGTGCAAACTGCTATACAAAAGGCAGTTGAGAAGCATTTCGGATTGGTTTCTCGATTGAAGTTGTGTGTTTGAGGCGCATCTATGTTTGTTGACTGGCGAAGATTGTTGATGATCAAGGTAGGCGCAGAGACTGATTACTCCAAGATGACCGATGCACTTGAGGCTGCTTATCAGTTCAGCACGCGGGCGCCGGAATTGATCATCAAATCCGCGGCGTATCACGTCGTAAAACGCACCATTGAGCTTACCCCGTTCGTGCCGATCAGTCGCATTGATGCCGAACTTGGTGTGGCCGTTACCTTGCAACCCAAAAAACGCGGTAGCGGCTTCCTTCGTGCCGCGCGCACGCGCAAATACGAGGGCGGTCGCATGGGCACCATCGTCAAAAACGTTCCCCTGGCCGTGCTCATCATTCAAGCCAGCACTCGGCGCGGATCCAACTACAACAACCGCACCAATCACCGATGGTATCGCGCTGCCAGTCCATTCAAAGGCAAGACCCGCGAGGCGGGCCGCCAAGCCATGCGTGCGGCCGTCCACCGCATGATTGCGTCGCGGCATAGTTCCATCAAATTCCTGATCGCCGGCTGGGCGGCGGTCAAATCCCAACTCTCCGCCATGTTCAAAGGTGGTGGTCCTCCGGGAGAAGGTTCACCCGCACCGCTCAAGCAATTCAAACACTTCGGGCAAGCCACCTGGAGCGGTAGCGGCGCGCATTCCGTGCTCGAAATCTCCAATCTGGTCGGCACCGAACCCGGACGGCGCGGCGACAACTCGGCCAACTACAATGCCGCCCTGCACCTCTACGGCGCTCCCGCCTTGCAACAAGCCGTCAACGAGCAGGCCGATGCCATGATTCGACACTACTGGGCCAAGCAATTCGCCGAAGACCTGGAACCCAAGTGGAATGCCGCGCGCTGATGCGGCTTTGCCTTTGACTGTGCGCCCTTGGCGGCATGGCTTCCACGAATCTGCCGGGCAAACTCAGTCGCGCGGTGGCGCAATACCTCGTCACCAGTGGCGTGGCGGCGGCCGATTGCGTGTACACGCAGAACACCCGCCGTCCCCGCACCTTCGCCAATGGCCCGATTGTCTCCGTCTTTGCCTTGCCCGGCACTCCCGAGCCGGCCATGACCGGCAACGACCGCTTTACCCTCCATCTCAGCATCAAAGGCACGGCCGTCAACAATCCCCAGGACGAAAACGACGAAACCGAACGCCTCGCCTTTGATGCCCTCGTCGGCGCGGTGCGCGATGCCATGATGCAAAGCAGTTCCGATAACGGCCGCCTCGATGTCACGCGCTCGGGCATCAATGCTGCCGCCGCCACCATGCCGACCGCCGTGGATGCCTCCGCGGAAGCCATCGCCTTTGCGCAAAACAACGCCGACATGGCCGATTTCACCCTGCTCGCGCTCTATGACTCCACCTACGGCCAGGGCCAGGCAGAGGATTGTGATTGGGAAATCGTCCTGCAATTCAGTGCCGCCTGCTGCGAAAGCGCCATCACCGGCTATTTCTGACGCCATGAACTGGATCATACGCTCCACCACCGGACCCAAAGACACATCGCCCGCCGCCGCCGGCCCGCGCGAACAGGTGAAAGCCATCCTCCGCGCCCGCACCGACGTTCCCAAGCCCACCGTGGAAGCCATCTGCGCCGCCATTGACGCCCTGCCCGCGGCGGTCCAGGCCGTGAAAGTGGACGCCCATTCCGCCAGCGTCGGCCGCAAGCACGTCGCCTCGTTCGACATCACCGAACTCTACTGATTTCCGTTGGTTGACTGTGCGCCAGAAGTGAATCGCCCGCGCGATCACCTATGGCCACCATCATCAAAAAAGGCAAAGCCACCGTTGAAGGCACGGCCGGCACATTCGATGTCATCCTCTACCCGCTCGCGCAAACCATCAAAGCATCGCAAGCCGCCGAGGAAGAAGTCGTCAAAGACGTGCGCGGCTTCGACGCCGCGTGGCTCTGGCGCAACGAACACAACACCTACGACGTGGGTTGCAAGATCGTGGGAGACACTGTGGCGCACGCCAAGGCCGGCGGCGCGTTCCTCGACCTCGGCAGCAAAGTCACCATCTCGGCCAGCGACCTGACCGAACTCGACGGCGATTACCAGGTGATTCCCGGCGCGGACATTGACTTGGGCAACACCAAGGTTGGCGACATCACCTTCAAACTCCGCAAATACGCGGATGCCACCCAGCAGACGGCCGCCACCACCACACCCAGCTAGAGTTTATGCACGACCTGGCGTTCGCCGACGCGACCCGGCCAACGCCGGCGTTTATTCTCCGCGTACTGCTGCAACCCTACTCGCTCGGGCACGAACTCATTTTATTGCAACGGCGCAATCCCTTCGTCACCCATACCCCAGCGCAATTTGCCGAACTGCCCGCCTCCGAACAGGTCTCCGCCTTGATTTCCGCCGTGCTGGTGTGCTGCCAGAACTGGCAACAAAACCAGAAACCACACCGATGGCTGCAACTGTGGCGCTGGCGCAACCGCCGCGCCGACTGGCCGCAGGAAATCGCTGCCTTCCATCACTACCGCCAACTCGGCACGATCCTGCTGCCCGCCGCCGACCCAAAAACCGCCCACATGGCCGCTGGAAAAGCCAACGATGAACCCACCGGCCGCTGCCTTGGGTCGCCCTTTCTGGCGCGGCTGATCACTTTCATGGCCGGCGTGCCGGAAGCGTGGCTCGCGCCATCACTTTTGGACAATCCCCTGGGCTATTGCGGATGCCTCTACCTTGCCAAAATGGAAACCGAAGGCGCATTCCAGATCGAAAACGAGCGCGAAAAGACCGTGCGCGAGGAATTCGCCCAGGCGGAGGCGGAAATCCTGGCCGAACAAGCCCAGGCGCGGGCGACCGCGGCGGCGTCCCAGCCAAACCCTGATCCCGCTCCCGAAAATGCCTGAACTCAAAACCATTTTCACCGGCGACGCCACGCCGCTTCAGCGCGAGTTGAAGAACATCCCGCGCATGACCGAAAAGGCCATGCGCGATCTTCGCGGCACGCTGGAAACCCATTTCAAGATAGGTCGGGTCACGGGCAATGCCAAAAACACGCTATTCAATCCCGTCCAACAAAAAGATGCCGTCCGGGATTATGCGAACTGGTGGGACAAAGCCATCAAAGAGCGCGCCGCCACCGAAAAAGCCGCCCGCCTTGCCAGCCTGGACGCAGCAATGGCGGAAATGGACCGCCGCCGGGCGATGGTGGCCAAGAGTCGCAAGGAGTACATTGACGACATCAACGCCCGGTCCAAAGCCGAACGCCAGGCAATGGTCGCCTCCCGCGGTTTTGGCGTGTTTGGCCGGATGGGTGCCGCCTCGAGCATGTTCATCAGCGCCGGGCGCGACACCCTGACCTCGCTTGCCTCGGGCGCACCCACTGCACAAGTCATCGCTCAGCAAGCGCCGCAGGTGTTACAGGCGTTTTCCATGATTGGCCTCTCGCTGAAAACACTTGGTTTGGCCGGTCTCGCCGCCGGTGCGGCGTTGTTCACGCTCAAATCAGCCTCCGAAGCCTACCAGGCGAAACTGCGCCAAACGCAGTCTGAAGGCGACCTCTACTCCTCCCAAGGTGCCAATCGCCAGCGCTTACGCAATCTGCTTTCCGAATACGGATTTAGGATGAATCCTGGAGAATCCGAATCGCTCGGGAAGGAACTCACCCGTGCTTTCGTCGCTTACTCCAACGATCCGAATGCCGAGAACACCGCCAACTTGCAGGACGTAGAAAGCAAGATTCGCGAACGGCTGCGCGAGGTTATCCTGACCGACCAGCAAAAATCCAACCTGGGAGAACTGGGCCAGATGATGTCTGACAATATCATCAACGCCATGCCCGAAGGCCGCGAAAAAGACATTGCTGCTGAAAACAAGCGGTTCACTCAGGAACAGGAGAAAATCAAGGAACTTTCCAAGGGACTCAGTAGCCCGGCCGATCTTGCCGTCATCAATGATACTTACCGCACTAGCCGCGAAGCCCACGAACAAAAAATCAAGGACATCAACGCGAAGTTCGAAAAAAAAGATTCCCCCGCCACCCGCCAGCGCACGCCCCGCGCAGCCGATGCCAACGAACTCCAGCGCATTGGCGGCATGGCCGTGGGCAACCTCCAGATGCTCGACATCGCCCGCGGGCAATTGGCCCGCCTCACCAGCATTGACCATAAACTCAGCCGCGGCACGCGCGGCGTCAACTTTGGAGGCCGCTGATGCCCACGCCCATCAAAAAAGGCACGCTCGTTCCGCAACAACAACGCTACGTCGAAACGTGGTCGCCCGTCTCCGGCGTCACCCGCAACTACGAATACAAGGGCATGGACGCAGATCGGATGCGCGCGGCCATGACGCCCTGGATCAATGCCGGCTGCGAAGCCCGCCTCGTGCTCAGTTACGACATGGCCGAACTGGAAATCACCGATGCCACCGGCACTTACACCCTCGACGGCTGGCAAATCCAGCAATCCGACCTGAACACCAGTTGCCTCTACAACCCCTACAACATTTCCGCCGCCATCAACGAACACGACAAGCGCACCCTGGCCAAATATCTGGCCCAGGCGGAAGACGATTGGGACACTGTTTACGATCACCTCCAGGACACCACCAACGAAGCCGCGCTCAAACGCCTCTACACGCGGATGCTCGGCGGCAACACGCATTTCCTCTCCAGCCGCTACATCCTCCGGCACACCACCAACGCGCCCCTGTACGCCACCGGCTTCAACATTGCCGATGTCAATGTGGATTGCATCTACCCACTGTCTGGCTTGCTGAGTGAGACGCAAAACACCGGCTATTGGTGGCTGCCCTTGCCCAATACGATGGCCACCGCCATCAACAACTTCCCGTTTCCGCCGGTCATTGACTATTACCAGAACGGCGCGCTCAAACGCGGCTCGTCCCGCGCCACCGCCGCCAATTTCCGGCAGGAAATCACCACCGAATACTGGTTCGGCCAGTGGAGCACCGACGAATATCCAATGGCTACCTGATCCCGCATGGCCAACAACTCCATTCCGCCACGCCCCACGGGCAGCGACCCCGAGGCATTCTTCATGCAACGGGTGTGGGATTGCTGTTTCGGCGTGGAAAGTACCGTGCAGGACAGCCCGGACATCATCGTGCAAAAAACCACGCGCGGCACCGCCTGGCTTTTGCGCCAGAAACTCGCCCTCGTGTCGCCCGGCGGCATGGAAACCTACCGGGTCAAATCTGTGGTGGCCGATGATTCCGGGCGCGGCAACGTGCTCGTATGCCGCACCTGGGATGGCACGACCGAAGGCGCAACGGACGTACATGTGGCCAAGCATTTCACCTGTCAACAGATTGCCAGTGAGACGATTGATTCCATTCTGATCACCTACACCTATTCCGGTGCGGCCACCCTCTTGAACCGCACCCGCACGGCCACCGGCACGGGCATCAACGAGGTGCAGGCCGTCGTGCCCTACTGGCAGGTGAACGGCTTGATCACCGTCGCCACGGTGAATTTCAGCAACGTCACCAAATCCGGCGCGGACCTCAAGCTCATGGAAGTCTCGTCCCGATGCTGGGCGCAGATATGAACACGTTTTCAGCCTCAGCGGCTCACCAATTCGTCCGCTCGGCGGCTCGGCAAAGAGTAACTGGCGGCGTTGGTCTGGCAGAAACCGAGGTGGAAACACTCCAATCCCGAAACCTTTCACGGACCTCGGCTTTGGCGCCGCTCTTTCCTGCCAGCGTCACCCCATTTTCCACCATACCACCATCTCCCAATCTCGGCCTGCCAGCCGTGTTCCAGTATCACTGGCGGGAGTATCACAATTTCCACTACAATCTGTCTGGACTGCCTCCAGCCATTGGCACAAGCCCATTTGATGCACCGTTTGGCCTGCTTTATTCCTACTTCGGAGGCGATGGCTTTTTTACGGACAGCGTGTTCCGCGACGCGGAACCGTTGGGCGACTACCGGCTTGGATTGGGTTGCACCGCCTACATTTCTTATCGCGCCGCCACTACCACCGGCGGCACTGCGCCAGCAGAGGAATGGTGTGTGCGCCGCTCGCGCTTCCGCACCAGCCGAACGTATTCATGCTGGTTTGGACGCTGCGAGCTTACCGAGCCAAACCCGGGAGAATATCACATTGCCAACGTCGTGGTGATGTCCCAGTTCACCACCGTCCCATTTGTCTTTGTGGAGGTGCCATTCCTGATGGATACCGACCCCGAAATCGGCGATAACGTGGCCGTGTTCGCCATCATCGGAGAATCCCCCGAGCAATGGTCCGCCCGCACCGGCATTCCCATCACCTGATCCTGCTTTGACTCCGCGCCCTTCCATGAATGGCGCAGTTCACCCTTTACATTGACACTGACGCCGGATCGCTCGTGTCCGGCCCGGAAAATCCGAATTCCGCCGCCCTGCCCAAGCTCATCCAGGGGGATACGCCCAGTTTTCGCATCTATCTGCTGGCCCGCACGTCCACCTTTCCCCAAATCAGCCCCTACAACGTCGTTGACCTCTCCTCCCTGAGCCTGAAAGTCGCCCTCACCGACCCCGGCGGCTCCTCCAGCACCGTTTACACCAACCAATACACCTGGGCCAAGGATGGCACGAACAGCTATTTCTACGCGGATTTGCCCCTGAATACCGCCCCCATTGCCACCCTTTTGGGCAGCGGCAAGACCGCCAGCCTCTATTTCGAGGTCGAATACACCCAAAGCGCAGTTCCCACCACCGTCCTGCTCCAGTCCACCACCATTTTTGCGGACGGCATCAAGGCCGGCAGCACCGTCGTTCCCGCCGGCGAAACCGCCCTGAGCGCGGAAGTGGCCAACGCCACCTTCTTGAAGAACACCAACAACGGTTTCACCCTCACCAACCCCACCACCGGCCATCAGGCGTTCGTTTACCTCGGGGACGACGACACCCTGCATTGCGACCCGATCACATGACTGCTCGATTCGACTCTTATCTGCGCTATCTGCTCGCCCTGGCGGCGCTGCTTTTGCTCGTCAGCGTGGCGCATTGCCAGACCATCACCACCGCCACCATTTCCGTCACGAATGCCGCCGGCACGACCAACGGCCAGACCATCACCATCAATGGCGTCACCCGCACCTGGACCAACAGCGTCTATACCCCGGCCACGCAGATTCTCACGAACAGCACCGCCGAAACCGCGGCCACCAACCTGTTCCGGCAACTTGCCAGCTACCTCATCCCGGGCGGCACAACGATCAGCTACGGCTCGAGTACCGGCATTCTTGCCCGCGGCTTCCCATCGCAAACCCTCACCGTCACCCTGAGCGCCGGCTGGGGCACGGTCAGTTACTCCACCAACACCCTCACCACCGCAACCGTGCTGCGCCTGCCCGTCACCGTCGAGGCGCAAGAGCAACAAACCAACCTCAGCACCCGGCTCGTGGACGCCCTCAACCTTACCGCCGTCACCAACCAGTTGAGCCAGTCGCGACCTGCCTTTGCGCAACTCCTCGGCACGACCAACGCCCAAACCATCACCGGCAATAAAACCTTCACCGGCACTAATACGCTGGGCTACATCGGCCACGGCACCAACGGCACCTTGTGGGCGCCGACGCTTGTCTCCGCCCGCTCCACAAACATGATCCAGTACATCGTGAACCCGGCCGATGGCTCGGGCATGACCGGATTGCAGGTGGGCAGCGGCTATTTGTGGCGCGACACCAACGGCAATCCCATCTTCGCCTTTAGTCCGGTTACGTTCGTCTTCTACACCAACGCCACCTTTTACGGCACGCTGGATGTCCGGGACACCTTTTCCATTTACGGCAGCGGCCTGGGCCTTTCCAACATTCCACCGGCCGCCATCAGTTGGACCAACGGCACGCGCTTCGAGGCCACCAACAGCTTTTCCGACATCGCCCTGCGCCGCTTCGCCATCGCCAGTCTGGCCAACGGCAACAATGCCGGCGTCATCGTGGGCACGAACTCATACGTGGAAGTCTCCGGGCCCACGGCCAGCTTCACCGTATGCGGCCTCAACGGCAGCCCGTTGCGGGACGGCCAGGTGGTCATCATAGACAACAACACCACCTATGACATGACCATCGCGCACCAGAGCGGCGCGGACCCCGTGGCGGCCAACCGCATCATCACCAACACCGGCGCGGATCGCAGCACCACCGGCAACGGCACAGCCATCCTGATTTACTCCGCCGCGGCGTCCCGGTGGAAACTCATCAGCCTCGACCAGTAAGCGGCCGGCCGGAGCAGGTTTGACTTGCCCGCATGATGATGAATAGCGCCCCATCCTTTTGTCGGCGGCTGGCGGTCCTCTGCCTTTGGCTTTCCCTGCTTGCCTTGGCTCCGGTCGCACCGGCCGCCATCAACATCACCTACTACGTGTCGGATTTCGGGTTGAACTCCAATTCCGTCCGCCGAGTCACCATCACCCCCATCTCGAAAGCGGGCGATTACTCGGGCAGCTACCTCGCGCCCACGGCCATGTTGCCGGACAGCTTCACCAACGGCACGGCCATCTTCTCGAACAAGGTCGCCGGTTACGCCTACATGCTCAGTCTGGAAACCACCTTCAGCACCACGCGCCGCACGAATATGTTCCCGTCCGCCCTGAGCGGCAACGTAAACGGCTACAATTACGGCGCCTTGCTCACCGGCTTTGCCGCCGATGGCAGCGTGCTTTCCTGGGCCTACTACTACACGACCAACGTCACCTATCTGATCGCCGGCAGCGGCGTAACCATCACCACCAACGGCAGCGCCTACACCATCGCCTCGACCGGCGGCGGTGGCGGCGGCGTGGTGGCCGCCTCCAGTTCCGTGGGCATCACCACCAACAGTTCGGTTTACACGCCGTTTGTCACCGGCACGCTCACCAACGCCACCACCGGCAACGCCGCCACGGCCACGCTAGCCACCAACCTCGTCGCCGGGGCCAATATCACCAACGCAACCTTGTCATCCATTGATAACGGCATCCTCTGGACCAACTACGCCGATGCCGTCGGCGCCCAGTATGATTCTGAAGCAGCCGGATTGGTGTTTAGCACCGATCTTTATTCGGACAACTTTCACGGCGGTGGATATGGTCTTTACGGTGTTGCCAGTGGCATTACGAATCTTTTGGCGTCCGGGACTTCTGTTGGGTGGAACAAAGGCACTACCGGCAGAGCGACGGCTTCGTTCAGTAACTTCAGTCTCGATAATGCTGGGTTGCTCTATGCCGGGGGCTTGGCCACCGATGATTCCACATCGTTGACCAACGTACCGACCAAGTGGTTCTCCAGCATTTCGGCCATGACGAATGTGACAGGCGTTGCGAATCAGGTGGTCTATGTGGACTCCTACTTCGGATCGAATGTTTGGGGCGGTGGCAAGTTCAAGTGGGAAAACACTTCGGCGACGATTGACAACGGCACCGTGTTTGCCTCGGCGGTTGGCGGGCGCTGGAGGCGCATTGACACGGGCTATCCGACGAACTTCGTTTTCATGGAGTGGTTCGGAGTCGTTCCGAACGCGGCCATCAACCAATACACCGCAGCGCAGGCGGCCATCAACGCGACAGCCACTTCTGAGGGCAAGCTGATCCTTCCACCTTACAATTTCGCCGTCGGAGGAACGTTGACGTGGACGAACCGGCGCGGTTGTTTCTTTGGTACTCTTGATGCCGGATATGTCGCTACTCCAGGATATCGGGTTTATCCAAACCCGTCCTGCGTCATTCACTGGATGGGTGCGAATGGAGGCACGAATCTCGTTGCTTACGATGTCGGCCACAACACGTTCAAAGGGTTCGGACTTGATACGCGCATCGGCCTGAACAACGGCGACCAATACACCAACGCTGCCGGATTGTTGATGGACGTGGACATGAACAGCACGCACTCCACGACTACAACGGCCAATGTGTTTGACGGGCTTTATTTCCGCGAGCGGCATACGAACAGCGCCTTGGTCGGCCTGCGATTCGCCAGCTTTAACTGGCAGAATTGCGAGTTTTTCCAGTTTGCAAATTGCACATGGCAAGGCGGTGGCTTTGATGTCCCCGAATACTGGATTAGCGTTACAAATGCTGGAGCTTTTAAGGCGATTCAGTTGGGTGGTAACGGTGGGGGAGCGAACAGCTTCGGGCATGTCATGCGCAACTGCTCGTTTGATCGTTGGCAGTATTTCATCTACTCCGGCGGCGGAAGTTGGGACATTGAGAACAACTATGGCACGGCGGCGGGTGAAGCGGCTTACTACATTGATGGCGTTAAGGCTTCCTACATTCGCGGTGTCGAAGATGAAGGCGACCGGAGATTCCTGATCAGTCCGTCCGTCCACGGAGTCACTCTCGAAAATAATCGCATCGCGCAGAGCCAAAGCCTATCCATCTCGAACATCGCAGAAGTGGACGGGATCAATTTGACGCTGCGCAACAACACCTGGAATACCGACAGTTCAAACCTCACTCCCGCAGTCACCAACTCATTTAACAGCACGGGCCGGTATCACGGGGTTCATAACAAATTTCCAAGCACGAACGACGCGCTGCTACCAAGTTGGAGATTCCAGAGTTCGTTCAAATCGTTCGGAGACTTCGGCACGATTACGGCCAACAACAACATTCAATCCGGACCATGGAAAATTCCGTCGCCCACGCAGACGACCAATATCGTTTACCAGAATTTCACGGACGGAACAGCGTCCACGATGGCGTTGACCATGATGCCGAGCAACGGCGTATTTGGAGTGGGCAGCTACATCAACAATACGCACTTCGGAGTTTACAATCCGGACTTGAACAAGACCTCCATGCAGTTCGGGGACAGTGTTATCAATCCGAGATTCAAATTGCTTCCGTCGTCGTCGGGGCTAATTAGCGAGTTGCAGTTGTTTGGCAGCAATTCGGTCTGGATGGAGTTTTACAGCGGCTCGGGAAGCACAGCCACGCGGCTGGACATCGTAGGCGCCAGCGCCGTTAATAAAATCCACGCCCGCACCGGCTCGTTGAAAATTACCGGGACGAACGATACTGACCTCCTGACGTTCGGAACGGACTACAAGATCAAGTTTCCCTACGACACGAACTTTGAAGTCGTTGGCCCGATTCATGGCAACATCATCCGCGTCACCAACCACATTACCTGGTTCACCAACGACGCCTTTGCAAGCCTTAGCGCTACGCCAACGCGCTACGGTCAAATCAGCGTCGTGAACTCCGGCGCGACGCTTTACCAGGTGACGGCCACCACGAACGGCACGCTCGCCTGGGCCAGCACAAACCAGATCGGCAGCGGCAGCGGCTCATCCGCAACCTACGGCTTTGGAACGAACACCGCCGCGGCGTCCTCGTGGACAAATTCCGCGAATCATGTCTGGAGCGGAAACAATACATTTACCAGCACACTCATCGCCGGCTCGCTGCAATCCACGCTTGATGGCAGCGCGACGATTTGGGATCACACGTCCTTCGCGGGGGCGTCGGCGGGACAAGAGCTGTTTGATGCGTTTGCCATCGCAGGCAACAAGGTGTTCGGGATTCAATCCCAGCCAAATGACGTGCAGCAGCCGACCAACATCTTTTTCCGCGTGGATTACCCAACGAAGCAGAAATACGGCCTCGGCAGCTTTGCGACCAATTACATCGCCAACGCGAACACCGCCGGCTACACGAACAGCCGCGCTGCGCCCGGCATTGGCGGCACCAACAACATGGTGGCGCGAGTTGTCGGCACGAGCGGCACTCTGGAGTTCTACAACCGGAGCGGCGAATACGGCGTCACCGTCTGCGGTGTCGGCGTGTTCACCAACACGATTTCATCTTCGACGTGGCACATTCCGATTCCGGTTAACAGCGGATTTATTATTCGATCCGGTGTCGGAGTGGACATCCAAGTTTACGCGCAATGAGGCTCTTTGCTTTCATCCTGTTGCTGATCGCCCTCGCCGCCAACGCAGCGACGACGATCCTCACCAACACCGGCACAACACTGGTGGCGGGCAGTGCAACAAACTCTGTTCGCCGTGGACTCGTGTTGGACCTCGATTTTGACAACATCGCCTGGACAGGTTCAGCAGCCACGAATCTCGACAAGAGCGGGCTTGGGATTAACGGCGGAATTATTAACGCTACCAAAACAAATTCTGGAGTTGCTGGTGCTCGCGGGCAGGCGATAAATCTTCCGCTGTCTGGCGACCGCATTGAATGTGGCTCGCCGACGACGCTCGACAACATGACAAACGGTTTAACCTTCTCATGCTGGCTTCGCACTCCGGCATTCACCGGAGTTGGTTATCTGTTCGGAAAAGGCGCTTCTGGTGGCCGCAAGATACTTTATCTGTCCAACGGCTACCCGCTGCGCTCGACGTTCCTCGTTGATTGCGTGACGACGGATTTTACAAGTGCGAAGAACATGCTGATTAACACCAATGATTTGCTTCACTTCGCGTTTACGTGGGATGGAACTTTGGTCAGCAACTCCTGCATTTGGTATATTAACGGAATGCCGCAATATCCTGACACCGTGACACCGGGTGTCGGCGACATCGTAGATGACGCCGCGAATAATTTCGCAATCGGAGCGGCGGGAACAGACGGAACGTATCCGGGAATCCTCGATCAAGTGAAGGTATTCACGAACGTCCTCACTCAAGCGGAAATCATCAGTCTTTACCAAGAGGGAAAAACCATTCTTGGTCTGGAAGATTCACTCACGAACGGAACGTGGACCGCTTCGATGTTCTGCGACTTGAACAACCAAACTCCGGGCGGATTCATCAGCACAACATTGCTCACCAATGTATCAGTGGGAATGAGCAACTCAGTATTTGGACCGTGGAGTTTCAGTGCGACGTTGCAATCATACACAAACTCTTGGGCCATTGCGGACATTGGCACACTCACGTTGAACAATCCGATTATCGCGGGCGGCGTGACTCACACCGCGCAAACTCGCGCATTCGCGTTCAACTGTCGGAGCGGTGCATATTACGGGCAATGGAATTGCACTTTGCCCACGTCGCCGAACGGCTATTCTAATTTCACCACCACGGTGCACTTCAAAACTACGCGGACTTACAAATTCGGCCAGACCGGCGGTCACGACATCATGGACATTGGCACACCCAATTCTCAGGTAGTGCGGCAGTTGCTTGAGGATTTGGTGTTTAGAACAAAGGCCCACACGGTGAGCAACACAATTAGTTACAGCGGAGGGATGCAGCCATTTTGGTTGTCGGGTTTTTGGTATCAGTTGATCCATTGCTACGACACTGAACACGGCCTCGGCCATTCGTGGGTTAGAACCTGTGATGACTGGCCGATTTCTAGCGAGCGTAGGCAAATCATCAGTTATTCCATTGCGCCGCTACCGCTGAACACGAACGCGAGCTATTTTGCGATTCCCGAAAACTCCCACGGCATGTTTGGTGATGGAACAAACTACTGGGCCGGCTTCGCTGCGTGGCCCGGACTCGCTTCCGCGCAAATCCCCGGACTGAAGATGCGGACGAATTATCTCACGGGAGGCGTGCAATGAAAGCCGTGGCTGCGCTGCTACTGATCGCATTGACCGCCGCCTTGGCGCAGACCAATGCGCTGTTCACCAGCGCCCCGCCGGCCTCGGGCGGGTTGAGCTTCAAATATCCCGCCGCCGAGACGCACAGCAATCTCAGCTTCAAAATCTACACCTCACCATCGCTCACGATCCCGCACACCAACTGGCAGGTGCTCACCCAATTCAGCAGCGTGGCCACGAATCTGTTCACAACACTGGACGGCACGAACACCTATCTCGTGCGTGTGCCCGTATGGCACGGGATGCAATTCTACACTGCCACCGCCACGGATGCCTTTTGGGGTGAAAGTTTTTTCTCCAACGAGGCGTGGACCAACCCGCTTCCGCGCCTAGATAACCGCCTCCAACTCTCGCGATGAATCCAGAAATCAAAATCGAATCGGTTCAGGACGTGAAAGCCATGTTGGCCACCGCTTTTACCGGCGCGTCCGTCGTCACGGCCTGGTTGCCGGCCATTGAAGCCATTTTGCGCATCGGTGTCAGCCTCGCCGGCATCGCCGCCGGCGTGTATGCCGCTCTCTACTGGCGCTCCAAGCGCCGCCGCAGCGAACGCTCGGTCTCCGACGACGACAACCCAACCACCCTATGACCCGAAAATTCAAAGACTGGCGCGGCTGGCTCGATGGCTTGCGCGTCAACCTTTTCAAAACCATCGGCACCACCGGCATCAGCTTCCTCGGCACGAACGGCGTGGACTCCATCGGCCTTCACGGAGTCGGCATGAACTGGCGCACCGCCATCGCGCAGTTCGGCGTCCACATCGCCTTCGAGGTGTTCACCTACCTCAAGAACAAACCGGATGCCGAAACGGTGGTCGAAGAAGTGGACACCACCCAAATCCCGAAACCGTAGCCGCCCCGGGCCTTTGACTGTGCCCGTTGGATGCCATGAAAAGAACCTCTCGTGCCGTCTTCGTTCTGTTTTACAGCCTGGCGCTGCTGCTCGTCGCCTTGGCTCCTGGTTGCCAGACCGGCCGCCGTTTGGAGCCGGGCGGGGCGTATGCGCCGGTCATCTCCGGGGTCACGAACTACGATGCCCTGCTGTTCCTCGCCGACAGCACCTATGACCTCTCCTACAATACCGTGCTCACCGTCTGCGCCATCGAGAAAAAGAACCGCGCCGTCTTGCGGCAACAATTTCCCACCCTGAAAGGCGAACTGGACCACATCCGCGATCAGGTTTGGGAAATTGATGGCCGTTGGGCTTTGGCGCGGCGGGCTTACCTCGCCAATCCCGTGCCCGAAAACCTCGACACCCTGAACCGCATCGTGTCCGAACTCCAACGCGCCGCCGCCATCAGCGAAACCCTCATCCAACCCACGCCATGAACTTCGCCGCCATCCTCGGAGTCATCCAACTCACCCTCAGCGCCACCACCGAACTCGCGCCGCTCATTGTCAAAACCCGAGAATGGATCAATGCCCTGTTCTCCGCCGGCGTCATCACCGCCGCCGAACAGAACCGGCTGCACGCCATCTGCGACGAACACATGAACGCCCGCCTCCGCGGTGAACGCCCGCCCGCCCTCGTGGTTGATCCCGATTGATCATGCATGACCATCACCATCCAGACCGACTTCATCCGGGTCACAGTTGAAGAAACCGGCGCGGCGAGCACCCTGGAAACTGAGGCTGACAGACTGCGCCAGTTGATTGGCGGCGGCCTGCTGGCGTGTGGCTACCATCCCAACACCGTGAATCTCATTGTTCCCGGCGGCGCAGTCGTATCCGAACCATCGCTTTCTGATGAAATTTGAAATCAGTGGTTTGAACCAACCGCGCACCAATCCAGTCATAGCGCGGGCGGAGAAGTTGCTTGGAGAGCTTCCGATTGGAAACCTGATCACCGTGGAAAAACTGGCTGAAAGTTTGGGCATCGCCAATTACACTGCCGGTTCACACGTCACCCGTTACATCCGACCAAAATTCAAGGCCAGACTCCTCGGCACGAATCGCCTGCTTTATGGCCACCCCAAGACCATCCAGGAATACCTCAAGCAAAACGCTACGCATTGACGGTAAGCCGTTGGCCGCCCGGCAGGCTGACGTGGAGGCGCTGGATCGCCTGAAAGCCGAGATCAAGTATCTCAGCGACCAAAATCGCCTCCTGCACCGCGCGCTGGCGGCCAAGGCCACGCCCCCGCGCATCCTCCGCGCCGTCCCGGCACGCCGCGCCAAAGCCAGCCGGCACGCCGACCGCATCCGCGCCATCATCGCCGACACCCACGGCAGCGCCATGGACCCCATCGCCGCCGGCGTCGTCATCGCCGACTTCAAGCAACTGCAACCCCGGGAAATCGTCCACCTCGGCGACGGAGTGGACTGCGGCGGTTTCTTGGCGCAACACCACACGCTCGGCTATGTGGCCGAAACTGAATACTGCTATGACGACGACATCGCCACTGCCAACGGTTTTCTGGATGATCTGCAAAACGCCTGCACGCCCGAGGAATTCGATTGGATTGAAGGCAACCACGAACGCCGCGTGGAAACCTGGTGCGTCACCCAAACCCTCCGCCATCGTCGTGATTGTGAACGCTTGCGCCAGGCGTTTGCGCCTGAATTCCTGCTCCACCTCAAGTCGCGCGGCATCCGCTACTACCGGCAGGGCGAGTTTTACGGTTGCCGCACCCCCGGCACCATTCGCAAAGGCAAATGCTACTTCTGGCACGGCTCGAGTACGGCCCGCCACGCCGCCACCGTCAACCTTTCGGCCATCGGCGGCAACGTCGTTTTTGGCCACACTCATCGCCAGCAAGGCGACTCGGCAGTTCCCGTGGCCCAGGGCGACATCGGCGCCTGGAATCCCGGCTGCCTCTGCCGCCAGCAACCCCTCTGGAATCACACCCGACCCAGCCAGTGGACCATCGGCTACGCCATTCAAATCGTGAGCCCGACCGGCAATTTCCTGCACATCAACGTCCGCATCGTAAACGGCAAAAGCCTCCTCACCCCGCTCCTCCACCTCAAGCCATGACCGCCGCCGCTTACCTCCGCAAAGTCCGCGCCACCAATCCGCGCCTGCTTGAACCCGGCAAGATCATTCACATCCGCCCGGCCGAACTCGAAAAACTGATCATCCACGCCTGGACCGATGGCCACGACACCGCCCTCGAACCATTTACCAGTCACCACCACAAGTCCGACCTGCCCGAAGGCTTTGAAATGCTGTTCGGCAAACCCGCCGGCTTGTAGTGGGCGCAACGGGCGCACTGGATAAAAACTTTATGCAACCAGAAACCTTAACGGAAAACCAAGATCGTCAACCCGCGGGGCTGCCAAATCGTGGTTCGTCCAGCATGGACTTCTGGGAACTAACCTCGGTTTGGATACAAGCCGTCAAGGGAAGATATGCTGGTTATACTGGCGGCGATCTCAACCAAATCTTCATGCGAGGACCTTTCGCCGGGTGGTCTGAGCAAGAACTCTACGACCTCGCCAAGCGGATGGATGAGGCGCAAACGAAATTCCCGATTTGGCCGAACAAGTAATATGCGAACCAAGCGCCGACCCATTCGCCGCACCGACCCCGAACGGGCGGTGGCCCGGAAAATTGGCCGGCGCGGCTGTCATCGCCTGCGTCGTCTGGCCAAGTCCGACCTCGCCGAAAATCTCGCCGAAGAACAACGCGGCCACCTCGTTTGGCGCCCGCACCACGACTGATCACCCTCCCCATCTTTTTGGCTTTTTTGGCCGCCGGAATGGCACTTTACGGCATCTATCGGCATCTATTGCCGAAATGCGAAAACCCTCAGAAACTCCAGAAACACGTTGAAAACAAAGGGAAACTGCTGGTTTTTGATGCTGCTTTGAAAACGCGCATTCTGGTTTAGCAAACCAGCGCCTTCAGCCACTCGGCCATCTCTCCGTTATACCTAGCTATCAACCTTTTGCAGCCATTGTTTCCCGCGTTTCGCTCCTGCATGGACCGCCGTTTTTGGCTCTTTTTTGGCTCAGAGCCGGGAGCAATTTGCCACGCAATTCCGCCGCCGGAAGAATGTTGAAGTACTTCCGCGCCTCGGTCAATGCAATCGGCCGGCGATACCGCTTTTGCAGCGTCACCACGCTCGTCCCGGTTTCTTCACTCACCCGGGGCAGGTTGCGCGTGATCGCCAGCCGATAGCTGATGTAACTCCGCCGCGCCGCGTTGTGCTTCCATTCCACGCCCGCCAACCGCGCCAGCCGCGCCAAATGATTGGTCAGGTTCACATAGGGGCACAGTGGCCCGCGCTCGCGGGCATACAGGCGCAGCCATTGCCGCGCATTCGGCGGGATGTGCGTGATCCGGTTGCCCGCCGTGCGGACCTTTCCGGTTTCCAGAAAGCCTTCGCCGCGGGGCAGGTCCAGGTCCGACCAGTCCAGTGGTGGCACGGCATCGGCCGCCGTGCCGGTGGCTTCGCTCTGCCGATGGCCCATGAAAAACATCGCCACGAGGGCGGGGACGATTTTGGGCATTTTGGCTTCGGCCGTGTCAAAAATGCGCGCGGCTTCGGCCGGCGTCCAGATGATCACCCGGCCGTCTTGTTCCTTGAGCTTGGGCACGTACTTGATTTCGTTCCAATGGCGCGGCAGATGATTCTTTTGACGGGCAAAGGTGGCGAGATTCGACAGCGCGGCGCGGTAATGGTTGCGGCTGCGGTTGGTCCATTCGTGTTTGCGCTGCAATTCGTCCAGTTTGGCCGCGAGGTGATGGCTCTCCAAACTCAGCAGCGGGACGGTGATGTGTCGGGCCATCAATTCGAGACGAAACTTCAGTTCGGCCTGATACCGGGTGCGCGTGCCGTCGCCCGCTTTGAATTCCAGGAAGCGCGCCACGAGTTTGGGGAAAGGGATGGCTTCCGTATCCGGGTGGGTGCGGGCGTAGTGCTCGGCGGCCTGACTCAAGGTGCAATCGCGCGGCAGCTTCCGGCACGCGGCGGCATACTCGGCGGCGACGACCTCGATGGCGTTGTCCAGTTGATGCTCGCTGAGGATTTGCCGGGCGCGGGCCAGGCTGGCGGCATCGGCCGGCGTCAATTTGCTGGCGGCATCCCGGCCTTGATTGAGTTCCGTGAGTTTGGCTTCCGCCGCCTGCCGGGCCGCGGCCAGAGTCTTGAAGATGGGCCGGTGCAACCGGCCGTCCTGATGGTAGCGGAGGCGATGGTATTGGTACGGCTGGCCGGCAACCTTGACGGTGCAAGGCGTGATGCTGACACACACGCTGCCGCGCCGGAGTTTCACGGGTGTTTTTTGGGTTTGGTGCCGGTGGTAACGGTGGCCGGCAGGGGCAGCTTGTAGCGTTGGCGCACGTCGAGTTCCTGGAGGTCAAGCGCGGCGATTTTCTGGCCGAGGGCGGCATATTGCCGGCTGCGGTCGCGGCATTCCAGGTCATACTGTTTGGCCGCCGCGCCGTTGATCTTGCCGGCTTTGCGGTTCAATTCGTGGCGTTGTTCGGCCAGCGTCGCCGCCGCGGTGATGCTTTCTTGTTGCTTGACCAGAACGGCTTTCTGCCCGGCCAAACGGTTCAATTGTTGCTGGGCAAAAGCCAGTTGGGGCACGGTAAATGCCGATGCTTGAGCCGGTCGCGGCGCGGAGTTGGTGGGCTCGGCTCGGAGTTGAAGATTAGCCCAAAGCGCCAGCTCCACCGCCCCGCGGATTGCCTTGTCCAGTCGGTGAACAAGCAGCCTTCGCCATTGCCATCCGGGTTGGTTCATGGTCAAATCGCCTCCTCAGATTGGATTGTGTTCTTCAGGATCATGTCGTGAATACCCAAAAAACCAGCCATTCCATTTTTGTCGAGTGGTGTGACTACTTGGAAAACCAACCCGACCAGTGGGGCGTGCGCCGGTTTGCCGCCGGCGGCGGCACGGTCTGGCGCAACCGCGCCATGCGCGAGTTTTTCGCCCCGCTCGGCATCCTGCCTTCGCCCACGTTGGCGTGGAGCGTGGCCATCACCTATCTGCCCGCCTCCGATTTGCAGTTGTTGCGCGCCGCCTACCGCTCCGCGTTCTTGGGGCGGCTGGCCGTGGCCTATTTCGATGTGGTGGCGCCCGCCGCCGTCATCCGCGCCGTCATTACATTCCGCGCCGTGCAGGGCAACCTCCGTCATGGCGTAATCATCACCCATTTGCTGCCCGTTTCCGCGGCGGCTTGTTCGCTGTGCGCGAACTGGCGTCCCGCACTTCTTGAATGACCGCCGATTTATCGGTCGGCTCCGCCATTGCCGCGGCCCCCGGGTCGGCATTCATCACTCGCGGGTTGTTCCCTTGCATCACGCGCCGGTATTCCTCGCGCACCAAACATTTCAACAGGTCGCTCAAGCCGGTGTAACCACCCTCGCGGATCAATTCATCGGCCCGGCTCTGAATCTCGGGACTGAAGCTGATGTTGATGCGGCTCATGCCCCCAGTTCCAAGCCCAAATCCTTGCGCATCCGGGCCTGGTAATAATCCGAAAGTCCCCCGTATCCAAAACGATTCAGCAACTCCGGCACGCGCGCGTGCAGCGTAATCGGAATGCTCACATTGATACGAACCGCCCGGGCATAAGCCGGCTTGGCCCGGGCGGATTTCTTGGCGTTCGCAATCATGTGCTGAATATACACACAACTTGCACCGGGAGTCAACAACCGCCGCCGAAAAGTTTTTTGGAAAAGTTGTTGACGCAGTAAGTAGTCTGTGTGTAAAACGTGTGTAAGTTATGGCAACGAACAAACCCCGCCGCCCAAAAATCTCCAGCGCCCGCCGGCACAACATTTACATGGATGCCACCACGCGGGATATGTCGGAGCGGCTGGCCAAACTGGATAATCGCAGCGTTTCCAACCTGCTGGCCGTTCTGGTCATCAAGGAATGGCAACGCCGCCAAGCACCCGCCGCCGCATGAAACAATACGAAGTCCAGGACCTCATGCCGGTGCTCGCCGCGTGGCGGGCCGGAAAAACCATCCAGTGCAAATACCCATTGCCCGCAGGGTCCGATTGGGTGGATGTGTCGCCACATGGAGACATCTTGTTTGATCTGCCGGCGAATCATTACCGCATCAAGCCGGAATCCGGCTGGCGGCCATTCACGGCGGATGAAATCAGGCCGGGCGTGGTGGTCAAACTCAAGCATGAGACGATGGAGATGATGGTGACGGCCCGCGGCGAAACGGGCGTGTGGCTGGGGTGTGTGGAGAGGTGGGTCAGCTTCCGCGAACTGTTCGAGCTTTACACGCTGGAGGATGGCTCGCCGTGCGGCATGGAGGATTAAGCGCTTGCGCCATGCAAACCATCACTGAAACCGCGGCGCCCGTGAACTTGGGCTTTGACGATTTGCGCCAGCGCTGGGGCACGGTGGGGCGGCCGTTATCGGTGCGGACCACCCGCGCTTACTCGAAGCAACTGCCGCGGATGAAAATGGGGCGCACATTTATTTATCCCCTCGGCGGCGTGCTCGCGTTCGAGCGCGGCCGAACTCTTGTGCCGGTCACATGAGCACGGCTGGCAACCAGCAACCACAATCACAACCTGAACCATGTCCACAATGCACGCAACCGCTCGGAGCCAACGCCGCCTGCCCGTGGTGTTCCCGGATGAATCAACTGCGCCGAGCGGTGGCGGGAGCATTTCAACGCCGGCCGCCAGAACCGCGGCGGCGACCGTTTCGCCCCGCGCGCCGCGGCGGCCAGTTCCACCCGCAGAACAACCGGGTGTTGCCGCCCTCGGATCGGGACTAGGCGGTTTGCCCAAATGGACGGTGGAGATGTGCCCGACCATCCAGCAGTTGGTGGCGGCGGAATATCATATCAACCGCAAGGACATGCTGTTCGGAGGTCGCCCGGTGCGGTTCGCGACCCCGCGGCACATGGCCATGTATCTGTGCCGTAAATACACGGGCGCAACCTGCGTAGAAATTGCCAGTCAGTTCCACGTTCTGGATCACGGCACGGTGATTCATGCGTGCCGGAATGTGGCGGATTGGCTGGCGACCAACGATGCCGCAACCATGCGGCATTACCTCCCGCTCACCAAGCAGTTGGAAGAACTGCGGCCGGAGCGGAAGCGGCATTTGAAACTCACGTTGGAATTGTTGCGCCAGGAAGTCGCGCAACTCGAAGTGGAACTCGCCGTGGCGTGAGCCTCGGCGCGGCGGTGGCGGAATGAAAACGCAAGCGGTGTGCGCAGGAGATTGGCGCCAAGCGAATCGGCTGGTGCGAATTGACGGGCGCGGAGCGTGAACAGAAACGGACAACCATTGGACACAACCCCGACATTTCCGTTTCTCAATCCCGCGCCAGCGGTTGGAACTCCAAGCGGCCGTGCGAGTGGCGAGGGAGCGGATTTCAGCCGGACAACTTACGTGGCGGAATGCGGGCGGCGGTGGAGCGGCGAGGCGCTTCGTGATGCCATTCACAATTGGAACCACTGGCAGGAACTCCAAACCGACCTGCTCGAAGCGATGCGCCAGTTCCATCGCAACCCCATGCTCCAGGATGTGTCCGGCAAATGTCATAACCCGGACGGCACGCTCACGGCGTTGCTTTGGAAAATGCAGGAAGCCTGGCAGCCGGACAAAAGCCGCCTCTCTCCTCTGCTCGATTTCTGCGACCATTTCCAGAAGGTATTTCTTCGCCGCGGACTCGTGATCTATTGCTCGATGCTCCTCCGCCAACTGGAGAACCCACAACCATGAACCTCCTAATCTTCATCTGCGCCTGGGCACTGGCGGCTTTTGGTACGCTGCTGGTGGTCATCGGCGGATTGATCAAGCCCACTCCGCAGTTCCATTCTTCCGGTCGCCGGCCGGCAAAGACAAGTCCGCCATCCACTGGCGGCAAGGGTTCAAACCGCTCCCGGGAATTCACCCGCCCGCCGGCGGCCGGGTGGCTGGGCCGTTTGAACCCGCGTCTGCTCAAAAGTTGACCCATCATTCCCATGAACCTGCATTCCATTCAACTCACCGATTCTCCGGCGGTGGTCGCCCTTAAAACTCGCTTCCGCGAACTGGACGAACGCGAGGAACAACTGAAGCGGCGCCCGTTCAGCGATGTGGCGGCCTTGAACGAACTGACCGAAGTGCGATCTCAAAAAGCCACCATCGCGCAACAAGTGTTCATGTGGCACTCACACGAGGTGTTCGCATGAGCCAACCTCCATCCACGCGCTACATCGTCTGCCTGGCGGAGCATCCCGTGCAATTCATGGCGTATCTGCCGCCGGGCCAGATTGCCTACCGCATCGTTCACCCGGACGAAGCCACGCGCTTCGAGTCCATGAGCACGGCCTGGATTGCGGTGATCGAATACAACCTGCCATTGGCGCAAGCCAGCGTGCAACCCGTCCTCGGCTGAGCATGGACCTGGCGCAACAACTCGACCTTCTGGACCAGACGAACTGGCAGAAGTTCGAGGCATGGAAGGAAACGCCGGGAGGGCGACATCTGTTGCGCCATGCGTATCGGATCACGGCCGGCTTGTTGCGTCGCACCGCCCCCAAGCAACGCTTGAGCGTCAAACTTGTGTGGGAACTGTTGCGGCATCGGTATCGCTGGATTTGCGCGGGATTGAAACGGCGCGGCTTGTCGCCTCATAAGGTGGAGGGATTTGCCTTGAACAACATTTTCACCGCCTACGTGGCGCGGCACATGATTTCCCGGAGGCCGGATTGGGATGGCCGCTTCGAGTTGCGCACCACCGGCAAGGTGCGTGCCCGCAAGAAGAAAGTTATTACCGTCGTTGAAACCACCTACGCCCACGCTGCCTGACATGAGTGACGATTTTTCCAACCTCTCGGACCCGGACGCCGGCGACCGCGGCAATCCCTTGTTGGGCGAACTCAGCGGCGCTTCCTTGGTGGACCAGTTCTGTGCCGAGTTCCCCAACGTGAGCCAGCTTAACGCCATCGAATATCTGGCGTGGATGGATGCCCGGTTGGCGCCGCCGGCGGGTGTGCCCGAGGAAAAGGTGCGCGCGTTGGTCGGATTGCAAAGGGATGCGTGGCACTTGTTGATCTCGTATCAATCCCGCCAGAAATGCAAAGCCACCTGTCCCGTGTGCCATTCCGCCCTGAGCGTCGCGGCGGCCGAGGTCAAGATGAGCACCGCCGCGATGGCGATGGAGCTTGGCCATTACACCGCCGCGGGCGCGGATAACGTGGCCGATCTGGCGCGGCAACACGGTTTGAAAAAAGCCACCGTGAACAAGTGCGCCTTGACCTTTCAACAGAAACTTAAACTGCCGCCGCGGGAAGGTCAGCGCGACGACCGCGCCCGGCAAAACATGACCGCGGCGCGCAACCACCAGTTAACCCCACCCACTGTATGAGCAAGGAAATTGTCACTTACCAGGAACGGGCCGGACAGATGACCAAGGCTGCCCGAGTGGCCGCCTGCGAAGATGCCGGCCGGGCCTTTGAGAAGGCGCGGAACGCCGCTGGCAACGTCGCCGAGTTGGAGGTGGTGATCGTCAATCGGCTGCGCGAGGCCGGCTTGAAACTGAACCAAGCCAGCGGACGGCAGCAATTGCTGTTCACGGATGGCGGCGTCGAGTTTTGTCGCAAGGAGATATTGCCGCACCTGCCGGTGGGCATGGACCTGCCGGTGGTGCAGGCGTGCGTGCATATCGCCAACACCATCACCCAACCCATCGCCTCGCCAGCGGAATTGCGCTCCTACAAGCCGGCGTTGCAACTGGCGTTTCAAACGCTCGGACTGGCGGAAGGATCGCGGCGCAGGGAATTGCAGACCGCCCATGCGCGCAATTTGTTTTCCGACTTTGTGGATCGCGTGGCGGGATTGCAAACCGTGATGTGCAACCTGATCAAGACCGAGCAGATGGAAAACTGGCCGGCGGCCAAGCTGGATGAGTTTCTGGAAAAAGCGCTGCCGATCAAACAGCAAATCGAGCGGGCGGAAAAACTGCGCTTGGGACTTCAGTAAACCGCGAGCGCCGTCGTGTTCACGAAGCCGAACCGCCGGAACTCAGCGTCACTTGTGCAGTGACATTGTTAGCACTTATGGCAAAACAAAAAGCTAAATATGCGACACTCAAACAACTGGCCGCCGCCTTCAAAAGCGGAGAACTCGACGACTCATACCGCCTGGTCATGGACAAAGGCGGATGCGCTCTACACCTGACGCAGCTTGGACCAGAATATGGTGCAGACGAGCGATACGACAAATGCCAAGCCTTGTTCCATCGCGAATATGGCGACCCTCTCGTAGAGTTGATGGCGATGGCCGGCATACCGGCGGAATGGTGCTAACGAACGGAGCTCAGGCGCGTGATGTGCCAGTGCTCAACAACCAGAACCTTATGAATCAACTGCAAAGTCCCGCAACGTCGCCTGAAGCGACTTGTTACCCGGCCCTCGCGCTCTCAATACGCCAACCTTGGGCCTGGCTAATCATCCATGCAGGCAAGGACATCGAGAACCGCAACTGGCCGACGCGCTTTCGCGGACGAGTGGCGATACACGCCAGCAAGGGGATGACAAAGGCGGACTACGAAGCCTGCGTCTTGTTCTGCTCTGGCATCGCCTGGGAAGAACACGACTTTGGGAAGGATTTCAAATTCCCGGCGTTCGATGAACTGGAGCGCGGTGGCCTCGTCGGGGAAGCCGAGATTGTTGATTGCGTAACCGCATCCCCATCCCCGTGGTTTTGTGGTGAGTATGGCTTCGTGCTACGGAATTCAAAGCCGCTGCCTTTCGTGCAGGTCAAGGGATCACTCGGATTCTTCAGGCCGGGTAACAAATAACTCAGCGATGCGCGACCAAAAGACATCCGAACTCGCCGAGAGCGTTGCCGCGCATTCGCAGCAGCGTCTGGTTAGCAGGCTGGTCGAATCCACGCCTGACACGAAACCGCTTTTGTGAAAATCTGAATGCGCATGAAAACAAAACAACCAAAATACGACAACACCAAGCGCGTGTTCAGCATCTATGTCGGGCGCAAACTCGATGTGCGACTGGACACAACTCAAGACGAGGCAACCCGCGTATGGGCGCGAATGTGTGACGAGCATCCGGGAACAACGGTCAGTCTCTACGATGGCTATAAGCGCGGAATCGAAAATCTCTGCTGCACTGGAAAATGAGCACGAAAATGCACTATGCCACGCAAGCTCTCGTATGTGCCGTGCTTGCATGGTTTGCCGCTCTGTATGGAATGAGACTGGTTGCGCTCGCAATCTGCGGTGTTGTGTGTGTCCTTTCGTGGAAAGGCTGGGGAGATGAAAAATAAGGCAGCGTCACAACTCGGCAAGATGGCGCGTGGCGTCCCGAAGAAGCTGTCAAAGGCCGAAATCGCAAGGCGCACGCGGCGTCTGGCAGACGCTCGAAAACTGCGATGGGCGAAGCCTGCTAACGATAAGCTGACACACGGTGGAGAAAACCTATGATATTCCACTCGCCAAGAAACTACCAAACCACCAGCGATCCCGCCGTTGTGTCCAGCGATTGGTTGGACAAATGCGTGATACTCATCCCAATCCTCATACTGGCCTTCGGCATCTACGCCCTCGTGCAGAGTTTTAACCCTGATAGCTGGTTCTGCTCATACCAAATCTACAAGCAGCCGGACGGAACATATCAGGTGTGGTGGTCGTGCCGGACAAGACACCTCGAAGGGACGTTCCAAACCTACGAGGCCGCCAAAGCATTTCAGGTCAAAGAGAATCAAGACCTCATCAATTTTATGTCTCAAAAACCAACCGGCGAACGAACCAAATGAATTTGCCCAACGCGGAGGTCAGCCGCCGCGCCGACAACGCGCATACGACGGCAGAAAGGACTCAATGAAATCAATTCTCGCTCGAATCGGAAACGCTTGGCGCGGTTGGCTGCACCGTATGGTTGGACCGCGTCGTTGTGCCGACTGCGGCGACCAAATCGGAAACGACTCCGGCCCGAAAGACGGCTGGCAACTCGAAGACGGGCGAACGGTATGCCATGCGTGCTGCGTCGCAGACACCAAACGATTTGTTGGCCGCGTAATCTGGCACGCCACGCGGCCCAACGAGAAAGGTCAGCGATGAGCGCCACACCAAATGCCCGAATTGCGAATGACGCCGCAGGCGCTCATTCGCTGCACCGTCTGGTTAGCTGGCTGGCCGGAATTTTCCTCGGCCCGACTGCCCCGCCGCCGGGCTGCCGAATCGTCACCAACGGCAAGCGATACCGATGGGAGTGGATTGATGGTGGCCGAAGCTGGGTGAACCGATGGACGTATCGCGGCGCGTGCCGGGCTGCGTGGCGATACGGAGTGCTCAATAAGGAAGAGCAGTGGAAGCCAGCTAACGCGGAGCTATGCGACCGGGCGGTGAAAGACCAGCAACTATGAACGAAGCCAGCGACAATCGAAAACCGGCCAGTGTCGAAACTGCAAGCGATAGCCCGGTTGCGCATCAGCGACTGGTTAGCACACAACGAATATGCAAATCACACCGAACATAAATGAATGGCTGGCAAAAGGTCAGCGTGGAATCAGTAGCGAGGCTATCGTGTCTCATCTGACCGGAATAAATGTAGGGTCTCGCCATTGGTTATCGAATCATCCGTGCGACCCAAGCGACCTAAATCGCTGTGCGAGACTGATAGCCGCTGCGCCAGAAATCCGCCCTGAACTGCACAAAATGTCGGAAGTGTCCGACGTGTGGGCAAAACTTGTGGCTGAATGGGATGAAATTGTGGCACTCATGGAAAAAGAAATCGTCGAAAACAAAGGCCGATGCCCAAAGACATACGAGCGCATGAAGGCTCTTGGGTGCTAACGAATCAAGATGAGCGACGGCGCGACCATGACCTCCGAACTCGCCTGCGACGCAATCGCGCCGTTCGCTCCATCGCATGGTTCGGCGTCACGGTCGAAGTTCAAGACCATCGTGGCAGACCCGCCGTGGAGAACCACGACCGGGACAAAGGGCTTCGGATTCAGCGACAGCGGACACGCCAAGCTCGAATACCCGACGATGACAATGGCTGAAATCAAATCACTGCCGGTCAGTGAACTCGCAGACGATGCCGCGCATCTGTATTTGTGGACAACAAACATCCTCGTGCGCCAGGCATATGAAGTCGTCGAAGCGTGGGGATTCAAACCGTCCGTGCTCTTGACGTGGGCAAAGAATCCCATCGGCATGGGCCTCGGTGATGCATTCGGAATCACAACCGAGCACGTAATCTTCGGGCATCGTGGCGGCCTGCGACCGCTCCGCCGCGAGCCGTCAACGTGGTGGAACTGGAAACGCGGGCGGCACTCCGCCAAACCGGAAGCCTTCATAGACATGGTGGAGTCGGTATCACCCGGCCCGTATCTTGAACTTTTCGCCCGCCGCAATCGGCTCGGCTGGGCAACGTGGGGCAACGAGGCGCTGTGCCATGTGGAGCTAGTGACGCCGAACGGTGCGGGTGAGCTACAGCCCCCGCCGAACAACCCAAAGTGAACGATATGGAAAAAGACTCTGAACAACCTGAAGGCGCGGGGGCTGTTAGCTCCACTCGCTTGTTGGGCTGCGGTGATTGGCCGACGATGCCGCTGATGAAAATGCTCGGTGGCGATGTGAACCATGAGTGGCATGTCGCTATCAATCGGCGCTCCGATGAGTGCCGCGAGGCGAAAGAGGAATGGCCGCGATGGATGTATGACGCGAAACACGCCGCCGAAGAAGTGCCGCGCCTCGCGCTGCTGCTCGCCAACGAACGCGAAGGTAAGCTCTGCAAAACCTTCCGGCGCTGTTCGTGCTGCTCCGACCAAAAGCATGTCGTGGACAATCACCTGACCTGCTGCCTCGGCGTGGAGTGCCGGAAGTGTCCGCACCTAGCCGCGCTCGATAAAGCGAACCTGCCGCCTGAACAACGCGACTGGATAAAGGCGTGGACGTGTGTGGGGCATATACTCGCAAACGGCGGCGATGTAGCCGGTGAAGGCTTCCTGACGACCGTAGATGACAGAATGTATTGGGAATCGGTTCACGAGAGTCTCGCTTCGGCCTACGCGCCCGATGACGAGGAAGGCGAGCAGCCCAACGACGAACTCACGCACCGCCGCGAATGAAAACAACGCCTGAAATTGTGACCGGCACTGAACAGCAACCGCCCACGGCGGTTGCGTGCAGTGACTTGTTAGCTGCCGTCCAAGACCTCTCAACTGAAATCTATGGTGGCAAACTGAACTTCCGAGAAGTGCCAACGGATACATTCGTGTCGTGGTATCAGTGGCGACTCAAAGAGCAACCCAACACTGAAACCGGAATCCCACTGAAGGACTTCGACATCGAAAGCGCCATGATGTTCTTCGAGGACTTCGTGAAGGCAGCTAACGTGGAAGTCTGCGATGGCGGACGCAAGGCTTCCGAATTGAAACAAGACGC
>ERZ724522.400-NODE-400-length-28832-cov-7.667408_pt1 | contig 28832 bp, 35 predicted proteins | sample MGYA00376055_ERZ724522 | MGnify/ENA primary metagenome ERZ724522 (study PRJEB28724, sample SAMN07190884) | wastewater metagenome | isolation source: effluent of sewage treatment plant in Hong Hong | place: Hong Kong | collected 2016-03-17 ...
GTCCAGCCAGACGTGGAAAGCGAGCTGCAAGGCCTCGTCCGCGAGCGCGAAGATCAAGAGCGCGACGAGGGGCCGGCCGACGCGGCGCCGCATCGCAAGCCCCACGGCTGCCACCTCCGCGCCGAGCAGCGCTGCGAGGAGGAGGGCCGCGGGATCGGGCATGTCAGGCCAACACGGAACGGCCGGGGCCGGGGAGCGGGGTAGTCGATGGAGGGATGCGCCATCGGTGATCGGACGGACCGACGGCGAACGCAGGGCAGGGAGCCGCCGCGGCGCGAAGGCGCGCGATCTGTTCGTCGACGTCCTCGTTCCAGAGCGAGCGGTCCCCGTCGCCCGGATAGGGCGCGTCGAGAGCCCGCAGCGACGGCAGCACGGCCGGAGGCGCGCGGTAGTGGCTCACGATCGCCTCAGCGCGGGGGGCAAAAATCGGTCAACCTCGCGATCGCGCTCTTCCGGCGTCATCAGATCAATATCATGCAGGATGTCCGCGTGCGCGCCCCGCGCAGCCGCCTCCGCGCGCCATCGGTGCCATCTCGCGATGAAGCGCTCCCACCATGAGAGGGGGACCGCGGACGAGTAAGGCGCGGCACCGAGGCTCACTTGTGCCGCCGTTCGCGGCGGGTTCGCTTCCGCTTGCCCTTCGTCTCAACATGCTGGACGGGCGCACCCGCGGGATGCGAGCGCCACCACTTGACCCAAGCTGGATCTTGCTGTTCTGCGCGCGGCGCTTCGCTCGGGTTGTACATGATCACCCGCCCGCCGGCGCGTTCGGATCGATCGGCCCGCCGATGGCCTGGTTGAGCAGATCGAGGACACCGTCCAGCGCGGCAGCTTGCTCGCGAGGGTCCGGCGAAGGACGATCGAGCGCCGCCTTGAGCTTGTCGCGCGCGGCGGTGACGATCTGAAGGGCGAGGGGCAGGGGAGCGAGATCAGCCATGGGCCCCACCCTACCACGCTCCGCGGCTTCGTACACCTGCGCCGCGAGCGCTTCGCCGATCGCCTCTTGGTGCTCGCGGGAGAGGCCCGTGACGTGCGCCGTGCGGAGGATGTCGCGGAGGAGATCGGACGCGGCGCGCATCACCCCACCGCATGCGTGAGCCCCACCGCAAGCTCGCGCTCCAGCTCTTCGCGCGTTCCCTCGTAGCGGTCCCAGTCCACCGGCGAGCCGTCCGCCTGCGGCCGCGTGCCGACCTGCCAGATCGTGACGCGCCGCCACGGGCGCACCGCGAGCGCCGGCCTCTTGGCCTCGTCCTCGGGGCCGTTGCGCCACGCCGCGAGCCACAAGGGCGCGCCGTCGAGATCGAGGGGCAGCGGTAGCCGTTCGAGGAACGAAGGCGAGCCGTAGAGGCACGGAGGCGCCCCCACGCGCGCGCTCAGGTCGTAGGCCATCCCCGCGGTCACCTCGGCCCATTGCGCGTAGTCCGCGGGCCTCTGTCCGGGCGTGGGCTCGACGTCGAGCATCCAAGCGCGGCCGATGTCCCGCCCGAGGGTCGCGAGGAAGCGATCCACCTGGATCGATGCCGCGACCCACGGATCAACTACGTGGTAGCAAATCTCCAGCGCGCCGATCGTGGCGGCGCCCGCACGATGCGCGACGAGCATCGGATCGACGCCGCGAGCGCCCCACGATGCGCGCACGCCCGCGAACTGCACGCCGGGGAAATCGTCCTCGGGGCGAGGGAGGAGGCCGCGCCAATCCACCTTGTTCCAACGCGAGACGTCGACGCCGAAGATGGTCAAGGCTTCGTCTCCGCCACCGGGCACGACGGCACCGCCGCCGGTCCGTTGCCGCCCGCCTTCACCACCGCGAGCGCGTTCGCCTCGATCACCCGGGACAGCGCCGCGATCGTTGTGACGAGCCCGTCCACCGTCTCGGCCGAGACGCCGCGGCCCTTCGCGCGCTCCGCTTCGGCCTCCAAGATCGAGCGCTGCATGTTCGCCGTTGCCGCGAGCACCGAGGCCGACGAGCCGTCCGACGCCGCGAGGATCGCGCAGCCCGCGCGCGCAACGTCATGCGCGACCGCGAGGCCGGGTGCGGCAGCTTCGAGGGCCGCGCAGCCCGTGAGCAGCCGCGCGAGCACGTAGAGGCCGAGCAGCGCGGTCATGTAGCGCAGGAACCTGGTCCACCGGCGTTTCACGAGGTCGACCCCCGAGGCCGCGAAAAGCGCCTCTCGCCGCGCGGGGTCGTCGATCGTGTCGACGGGGACGAAGGACAGCGCGTGCGTGCTCGGCTCGCGGACCTCGATCACCACGGGCGGCGGGTCGCGCACGAGGAGGGTGCGGCGGGGCGGGGTCACGAGCGGCCTACCTTTCCGCCATTGCCGAACACGTCGAAGGTGAACCGAAACACCTCCCAAACAAGCACCGCCGCGCGCTGTGCCTCGGTGCCGTCGGCCGTGACTTCCGCCATCAGGCGATACGGCGCCCCCGAGATGTTGATTAACTCGATCGCCGCGTCGAGTTTGTTCTTTGGCGTCGTCGGCTGCGCCGCGCTCACGGCTCCCCCTTGTCGTGCTTGGCCAGCTCGACGGCGTCCGGCGCGGGCGGGTCCGCGGCGCGGGCGGCGTCGCGCTCCAGGATGCGAGCGAGCGCCTCACGGATCGCCTCGCTTTCGTGGGGCAAGCTCGCCGGAACCTCTCTCCGATGATCCCCCGCGAACGTCGCGAGCACCGCGAGCAGCGCGCCGCCGAGCGCGAGCATGGCGCGCGGCCACGTCCACGGGCCGGGCTGCGAGAGAGCGGAAAGGAGGAACGCGAGGCCGGCGGGAATGCCCGCGAGAGAGGTACGCCAGGACATGGGAGATTCCTTCGGTCAGTCGAGAGATTGGCAGTCGGTCATACAGTCGTCCCGGGCGTTCTCGCAGGCCGGGTTGGGCTCGCCCGGCCCGCAGTCGTACTGATGCGCGCACGCTCGCATGCAGGGCAGCGTGGGGCCTGTCGGACCGCAGGCGGCGCACGCGAGGAGGAGAGCGGCGAGGAGCGGCCTCATTCCGGATCTTCGAGCGTGGCGACGCCGTCCACCTCGTTGAGCGTCAGGAGGCCGGCGGCCGTATCGATGCAGTACTGGTACTCGCCCGCGGCGAGGCGCACCGAGGAGCCTTGCAAGCTTCGCCACACGCCGCGCGGGATGGTGTCCCCCGAGACGTCCGAGAGACTCCACACGCCCGCCGACAGGACAAGATAGTTCGGCACGTCCGAGATCACGAGCGCACCGCCGCTCCACGTCGCACCACCGTTGATCGCGTCGACGACGGCGGACGGGTCATTGTACGTCACGAAAGCCTCCTGAGCTTCGCCGAGATCCGCGGCGTCGGTGTTGGCGTTGACGGGAGAGCACGCCGCCACGAGGGCCGCGAGCGCGATGAAAACGAGGGTCTTGAACTTCATGGCGCGCACCATAATCACGCCGGGCCCAAGGTGGTAACCGTTCCGCCCGAGCCGCGATATTTTAACGCTCCGGCCTCCACGTACAGCACGCCGCCGCCGGTCGGATTGGTGGTTGGCGCCGTCGTGCAGTTGGCCAGGAACGCGACGAGCACGCCGCCACCGTACGAGCCCGTCCCCGTGAAGGCCGCCAGGTTGCCGTTCGTTTCGAGCTGCAAGCGCGTCGTCGCGCCGTTCGCCTGGAGCTTGAGAACGTTCGCCGACTGCACAAGCATCGGATCGGCCGCGTAACTGATGAGCTGCAAGCCGCCCGATACTCCGCGCAGCATGCCGCATCCGTCCGCATCGAACTGGAACCCGACCGTTCCAAGCGTGGCAGACAGGCCCGAGCACTGAAGGGCTTGCACGAAGTTCCCAGCCGTAAGCGTGGTGAACAGGAACGCCGTGGAATACGACCCCGCGCCAAGGTCTTTTTCGACGTAAATGTCGAGGTTCCCCGACGTGCGCCACCGCGCCGAAATCCGCACCCGATAGGTTTTATCCGAACCCGACACCCGGACATGCCCCTCGTAAAGGACCGTTCCAGGCTCCTGAACTGTGTTCGTCGCATCCGAGGCAGTCGCGTTTTGCAGCAGCAGCGCGACGGGGCGAGTCACCCGGGCGTCCGTGTTCGGAAGCGTCGTTGTCGTTCCGTCGTCCGAAATCCGAGAGTCAGCGCCCGTGGCCGCTGCCGAAAACTTGATCAGCTTGCCCGTTGTGCCTGAAATGTTCGCGGACCCGGCCGGGCCCGCCGCTCCAGGCTTGCCCGCGACTGCCACAATCGCCCCACTGCCGATTACCGTGTTGACCGGGTTTCCAGAGGTCCCGTTGTCGAGAGCGTGGATAAGCTGGTATTCCGGCGCCTCCGGGTCCATCGCCCCCACCTCGACCACCGTGAGATAGCCCGCGTGGACCCCGTCCGAGATCGAGATCCACTGAAGCGGAGCCATCCAGTCCACGGAGCCGGCCGGCACCTGGAAAAAAAGATCCTCGTTCGCGTTCCCCCACGTGAAGGCCGCATAGGTTGTCGTGAAAGCGTCCTTGCCGTCCGTTCCAGGAGTGCCCGCGCCACCGAGCGCAACAGGGAAATTGCCGTAGCCCATCACATCACCTCGCGACGATGAAAGTACCGTCGACGCCGCCCGACACCGGGAGCGCCGAAAAATTCCCCGTGGCCCCGTTCGCCGACCACTCCGACCCCGTTCCGGCGATGTTCGGCTTTGCCGCATAGGCGAGCATGGCGCCCTTCCCAGCCACCACCCGCGCAGGACTGCCCGTCGTGCCTCGTCCGTTCAGCACTCCGGCCGCATCAAGCAGCGACCTTTTCCCCAGCGACAGCGCCGTCGATGACAGGGAGTCGAAGAACACGAACCCCGAAGCGACGAGCGCCGAAGACATCGCTTCCAGCGTCATTTGATAGGTGGTGACGATGTCGGAGAAGATCGCGACCCCGCCGCCTCGAACTTCCAGCGCGCGAGCATGACACCCGCGGACTTCGATTCGCGAGCTTCCGCCCGCCCCGTCGCCCTCGGCGCGGACTGAGCCATCGAGCGCGCAGCCGGTCAGCTCTACGGCACCCGCTTGCAGCGCGTCGATGCCGCCCGAGAACGCGCAGCCAGAAGCCCAGAGCTTCGATCCGGCCGGGACCTGAACATCATGGTTTCCGCCCGCGCCGAGCGCGACGCCGTCCAGGAAGACGTTGCACCCGACGCCCACCCGAAGCTGCTCCGCGAGCTTCAGCGGTTCCAAGATTTCGACCGTGTCCCCCGCCTGCGGCGTGACCGTGTCCACCGAGTAAAGCGCCGAGATCGGGGGCACGAACACCACCGCGCCCGCTCCTTCCGACCGCCCAATCACGCCATACGCCCCGCCGCGCGCGCCCCCAACGATCCGCCAGAGCTTGCCGGCGAGCCCCGCGGAGCCCGCATAGGCCACGAGGGACGCCGTCCCCGTCACCGTCCCCACCGTGTTCGTGGAGGCGTCCAGCGCCCAGGGCGTCACCGTCGAGAGCGTCGTGGACAGCAGCACGGCCGGCGCCGCTGTCACGTACAGCCATCGATTCAAGTCGCCATCGCACGCTCCGCCGAACGTGGCCTCCGTCTCCGCTGTGAGCGAGTCCAACAGGGTCAACGTTGCTTGCCCGATCGCAAGCCGTGACGTGCGCTCCCGCCACTCCCCGAGCGTGCGGATTGGAGCTCCGAGCGTTCCCGGGGCGTCATCGTCACCGCTGGAGGAGATCGCGAGCGAGGCAGAAGCCCACGCGGGATCAGATAGCTCGGGCCGCGAGATCCAATCTCCGCCGAGCCGCTGAAAGAACCGCCCGCGCCTGAGCACCCAAGAGAGCGCCCCCTCTGCCGCCACCGACGGAAGGCCCGCCACCGTCTCCGACGATGGGAGAACCGCCACCGTGGGTGGATCGAGCGGAAAACGGGTCACAGTTCAGACCTTTTCCACGAAGAACCGACCGACGTCCGAACCGACCAGCGTCAACGTGTCCAGCGTGGAGGACAGTGCAAGCACGCACCCCAGCGTGAATCGAACGCCCTCGGGGCGCCAATCGTTGCCGTTGTTCGTGCCCGCCGCGACTGTGATCGGGCTCGTGAGAGGGACCGCCGTGTCAGCCGGGAGGCTTGTCGCATCGAACACGTGCAGATACAGCGTCCCGCCGCTTGTGTTCGTCACCGTGGCGCGGCGAACGACGCACGGAACCGAGCTTGCCACATAGGACTTCCCGAGCGCCGTCGAACGGACCGGGGAACAAGGACTCAAATCACCGAGCATCGTCCGACTCCTTGCACATCACACCGCGCGCGCCTACCGTGCCGCGCATGCAGAACCGTAGCATTTTGGCACTCATCTTGACCGCACTTCTCACCGCCTGCTCCAGCGTCGGCCCTTCTGGGCTCGACGGAGCCGACGGAGAGCCGGGCCCCGCGGGCCCGCCTGGGCCACAAGGAGAGCCCGGCCCGCAGGGTCCGCCCGGCCTCAACGGCAACCCGGGAGGCGCGCCCAACGAGAGCGGAACGCGCTTGAAGCTCCGCCGGTGGTCCGCCGACGACGGCGCCACGCTCCGCGCCGGCGACTTCTTCGACGTGGAGCTGAACGAGCCCTGCGTTTTCCGGCTCGCTTCGGACGGGTCGCGCCGGTGCATGCCGGGGCCGCAGTCGATGTGGCCGCTTCCGATGTACGCGGACCCCGTCTGTTCCAGCACGCCGATCGTGGCACTGGACAAGACGTGCGAGCCGCCGAAGGACTACGCCTACCGCTGGATCTCCGGATCGTGCGGCGCCGACCGAGCTTTCGACGTGTTGAAGCTCGGAGCCCTCATCGAGACCCCGCAAAATGTGTGGTTCAAGGCGGGGCCGGATTCCTGCGTTGGACAGCAGGCGTCCGACGCGGCCAACTACTACCAGATCGCCGAAGTCGTGCCGCCGTCCGCGCTTGTCGGAGCGACGTTGATCAAAGACCCCTGAGATCACGCGCCCGCCTTCGGGATCACGCCGACGCTGTTCACGCCGACGAACGTCCCCGAGACGCTAGCCCCGCTGTTTCGCCCGAGGCGCCAAACCGACCCCTCATAGACGAACTCGGCCCACATCCCAGCGTCCGACTCGTCCAGCCCCCAAAACTCGCAGATCGAAGTGCCATCGTTCCGCTTGAAGATGTACTGCTGCCCCGTGGCAACGGCGCCCGGGATGAAGCACTCGATCACCTCGTTTGCGACAGGGACCGCCGTGTTTTTGTCGATCGTGATCGTCCGCACCGCAGCGGGCGCCTTATCCAGCTCGAACCGACGGCCGGCATAGTCGATGCCGGCGCCAGCCTCGACCCCCAGCGTCTTGTTGCCGTCCGCGACCGTCACTCGGGCCACGCCGCGTGAGAACCGGCCGTTGAAGCCGCGGACCGCGTCGGTGTAAGCGGTTCGAGTGATCGCGTCGTACAAATACTTGATCTCGTCCGCGGCGCCCTGCGCCACGAGACCAACGCTCGCCGCCGTGACAAACTCGCCCGCCGATGGGCCCGTGATCGTGTTCGGGAGCGTGCCGCCGTTGACGCCTGTGTATGTCGTTGTCATGTCGATTCGCCTTGCTTCGGAGGTTGCAGCCGTTTCAGCCCGACGCGCATCGCCGCGGCGTGGAGATCGTCGAGACGCTCGAGCGGCAGCCCGAGCCGCTCCAAGAGCCCCCGTGCCACGGCGCGCGCCTTGAGAGACAGCGTCAGCCGGTATTCTGTCGACCCCGCCACGAGGTCCGCCCGCGCGAGCTCGGCGCACAGTGGCTCGAACACCAGCGCATCCGAGGACAGAAGCCCCACGTGCGCCGCGTCGTTGAGAAGCCCCGCCATGCGCCCTTCCTCGGGCGAGAAGTGGAGCGGCTGAACATAGGCCAGATACGCCGCGGCCAGCCCTTCGGACTCGACATCCAAAACCATCACGACACCGGCCCTTGATCTTCGTACAGCCAGCTAGCCCATGGCGGCCGGGTCGGGAGGCCCGTCGCCGGGTCAACGATCGATTCCCAATTCCCCACCGGGAGCGAGGTCCAGCCCTCCGCCGAAGTCTGCGCCGTGTCCGTCGGATCGAAGGGATAGTGCGTGCCCGCCACCCCGGGGATCACGTCCGTCGGCTGCAAAGTCGTCGCAATGATGCCCGCCAGCCGGGAGTGAGCAGCCTTCGCTTCCTTGATGTTGGCCACCATGTCGCGAATCGCGAGCGCGGTGACACCATCATAGACGGCGCCGCCGTCGTAGACGGTCGACCCGTCATCGTACACGGCGACCGACGAATAGCCCGGGGGCAGATGCAGGATCACCCAGAAGCGACTCCAGCGGTTCGCGTTGCCGTCATAGTCCCAATTTGACGTGTTGCGCCGCTTCACCGACACCACGCCGGCCGGCGTCAGCGTGTACCAGACCGACGAGGGGGAGCCTTGGTTGTCCTGATGCACGATCTTGACCGTGGGCAGCGTCGACGCCTGCGTCGCGAGCCAGAAGGGCTGCAAATTCTCCAATTCCCCGATGTGCTCGCCGCGCCGCTTCTTGAGCTGTCGGAAGCGCGACAGTCGATACCGCTTCGAAAGCTCAGGCTCGCTCGAATAGATCGAAATCCCACGGTCCCGCGAGTGATAGGCGAGCACGTCCGCGTCGCACTGGATCAACCGACCGTCCGCGAGCCGCGCACCCGCGGCATAGGGGATCGCGTCGCGTATCCCGTCGAGAGCACGGTCCCGGAAGTCGTCCAGCGCATACGCGAAGCCGCCGAGCATCCCGCGCATGTACGGGCCCTGAAACCAGCTCGGCGCGAGCGTCCAGATCCAGTCTTGAAAGAAGGTCGAAGCCATCAGACCACCGTCACGATGATCGTCGAGAGGGAGCAGCTCGTGAACCCGCCGCCGCCAGGGAACACCGATCCCACGAGATCGATCGTGGTCGCGCTGATATAGTTGAAGCTCCAGGTTCCCAAGATCGAAAGGCCGCCCGTGGTCACGGCTTCCCAAATCTGGACTTGAGCCAAGCCCGTCAAGTCTTGATTCACCGTCAGTCGAACCAGGCCCGAGCCGTTGTCCGCTGCCGCCGTCACTTCCGGCTGGCCCACGTACACCGCCACATGCCCGACCGCGATCACCGTGGTCACGCTCGACGGTTTCGTCAGGTTCGCCGCGTACAAGGCCGGATAGCAGTCCTTGAGGACGCTCTCCACGTCGTTGCGGTACACGACTCCAGCGCCGGCCGTTTGATCAAGCCCGCCGATCGGCACCGTCTCGAAGTAGAGCCCGACCGCTTCATCGAAGGCCTGGTGGATCTCCGCGATCACCGTGAGACTGGCCACGCCCGGGACAGCCTTGATCCGCACCGTTCCCGCGAGAAAGCCGTAGTTGGTGGCGATGGCCGCCGCGGGCCCCGGGGCACCCGTTTTCGAGTCTGAGATCGTGGGGCCGAGAGTGACGCAGTCAGGGACTACCCCGATCGGGTTGAGGTTCCAGACCTTGCCATTCGTGTCCGCGAGCGTGATCCCGTTGATGTTCGCATTCGCCGAAGAAACCTCGACCGTGGAGGCCGGCCCAGAGGTGTTTGCGAGATAGATTGTCACGCCGCCAACCGACGAATCCGGGTCCACGTACACCCGGTTTACCGTGGTCGCCCCGGAGCCGTCCCAGAGCTGCAAAGGCTTGCCGTCCGCGCCTGTCGTGGAGGCGTAGCGGTAGGCGTCCGCAGGGCCCGCGGGAGACGCGGCGGCCGACTGGAGCCGGCACCGCGCGATGTACAGGGCCCGATCTTCGCGGTCCGTCCCGAGCACCGGCGAAGGGTTGGTGACAGTGAACGTACCAAAGCTGTTCGTTACCACTACCGAGATCTCGCCCGGGGCAGCGTTCGGCATCGTGCCAACCTGCTCCGCGATGATCGGAATGGTGATGTTTGCGCCTGCGGCAAGCGTGAGAGTGTCACCGAGACCAACATAGATCGAGGTGTCCGTCGCGTTTCGATACGTCGGAATCGCGCCGTTCGGCCCCAGCGTGGACCGCTGAAACGTGAGATCGTAAGCCGAGAACGTGGCCGGCGAAGCACCCGTGTTCGTCAGCGTGACCGAGCCCACGGCATAGGTGGCTTGTCCCCGCGTGACTCCCCACCAGCCCGAGCCGAACGCGGACAGCATGCCCGGCCGGGGCGTCTGGTCCGCCGAGAGGTCCCCCGGATCGCCCGGGTCCGTCGTGAGCTCGAAAAAGAAGAACCGAACCGCCTGCGTCGTGATGTTCGACAAGAACCCATCGATCCCGCGCGGAAGGATTTCCATCCAGCGTTCCGACGGATCGCCCGGCACCCAGCTCGTCACCGGAAGACCGAGATTCGTCGCGCCCGTGATCACGAGCGCCTTGATCTGGGCCAGCGTGGGGAGCTTGATCAAGTCAGCGAACGCGACCACTTTTCACCTACCCACCGCGAGAAATTCCACCGTCACCGAGGACACGCCGACGATCCGATCGATCGTCTCGCCCGAAATCGTCACCGCGTGAACCTCGATCCGGATGGCCCACCGCGCAGCGTCGGGGCCGGTCATGCGCGCGATCTTGAGGCTGATGTCCGCGATCCGCACGTCGCGCCGGAGCGCCTCCTCGACGGCCGGCGTCTTTGCCGCAAGCGCGTCATCCGAAAGCGCCTCGCCGACCCAGTTGCGCACGTTCACGCCGAAGTCGATCTCGCCCCCGGGCGCCTCGACCATCGAGAGGCGATCCTCTTGCAGCCGGTGGAGCAGCGCGTCCTGGACCAGCTCGATCCCGGTCGCGGAGCGCCCGGACGGATCGAGGTCCGCGCCAACCTTGAAATCGAACCCGAGCGGGTCCGACGCCGAAGCATGCGCGGGCGCGGTGGTCGTGGAGGCGATGCTCATGCGCAGGTCACCTTATCCGATCCCGCCGTGGACTTCGTCGGCAACTGATGCGCCAGGAGCGACGTTGCCGACACCACCACCGCGCCGCCCGTCAACGCAAACGAAAACGTGATGGTCGACCCGTCCGGACTGTTGATCTGGAATCCCGTCCCGGCGCCCGGAGGCCCCACGAGGACGATGTTTCCCGCCGTCCCCGCGTCCCCCACCCGCACCACCGCCGGATCATCCGGCCCGCCGGCCAGGTGCAACAGGCCCGACGCCGTCCGGAACGCGAGCCCCTTGCCCTTCGTCCCCGCCACCGTCACGACGTGCAGCAGCCAGGGAAAGCGCTTCGAGATGATGCCCGCAAGCGACTGCTTGAGGGAGGGGACCGCGGTGCTCAAGTCTCGTAGACCTCCGCATGAAGCTCCGACGCCGAAGCGTGGATCAGGGTGCGCGCAATCGTCACGCCTTCGAGCGTAGCGCCCGGAAGGAACGCGGCCACTTGCACGTCAAGCCCCACGGTGCGCCGCCCGCGGTCCCGCGCTCGATCTGTGATGCGCCCGCGCCCGTCCGCCGCGCCGATCGCAGGCCACGCCGTCCACTCCGTCCGGCCCGTGAACGGCGCGATCCTCCACGTCGAGAGGTACCCACGCGCCACGAGGTCCGCCAGCACATCGTCACCGTGAACCGGAGCCAGCGGGGCGTGCGCCGGCCAGGAGAACGACACCCCGAGGGACACGTCCGCCGCGACGGGCGCCACCGTCTCGCCCGTCATGCGCGAGAGGTCCGCGAGCACCGTGGAAAGCTTCACGCCGCCGCTGGATGAGTAGGAGCCCGCGCGCTTCACCGGGAGGCGCCACCCCGCGCCGCCGCGCACCGTGGCGATCGGCCGCCCGCCGTTCGGAGCGTCGTCCCAGTCCGCTCGGATGATCGAGCCGGGGAGCTGCAAGTCTCCGATCGTCAGGACCGTCGCGCCGAGGGCCGGGAGCGTGGAGGCGTCAAGCGAAATCGTTGCGAACCAGGCCCCCGAGGGAGGGACGTGGACATCGGCCACGAGGATGCGGAGCGCGCCAAGGGTACTCATGTCCCAGCCCCCGCGGCCGCCGCCGCCTTGTTGAACTGCTGCGAGCTCGCCGCCGGACCGCCGCCAGCAACGGCGGCCGCCTGCGCACCCTGGACATCGCCAAAAGCGACCGTCTTCCCCTTCGCCGGTGCCGATTGCGTGGAGGCGGCGCCGACCGCCGCCTTGATCGGGGCTTTCTGCAAAACCACCTCGACCACGACACGAAAGCTGTTCGTCGGGGTTGGCTTCGGCCCATCCCATGACTTGCGCGAAATCGCCGTGATCCCGTGATAGTTCAGATACCCGTTTTCGATCGAGAGCGTCGGAGGCTTCGGCCCGGGCGAGAGGATCGAGGCGATGGGGCCCGCCGCCGTCGGGGAGGCCGCCGCGGGGCCGCCCGCCTGAAGCTGCTTGAGCGCCGCTTGCGCCGACTTCAACAAGTCGTCCGCCGTCACCGTGGGCGCGGGGTTCGAGTTGCTGCTCTGATTGACGTAGCCCTTGCCGTAGGCCGCCGAGCCCGGAGATCCGACCGTCGCACCTTGCCCCGCGGCGCCCTGGCCCGGCTTCGGCCGCATCAGCTCAAACAGCTCACGGAGATCGTCGAACTCCTCGGCGGAGACCGCCTCGAACGTGAGCTTGCACGGCCCCGCAGGCTTGGTGCCTTTGAAGACGTTGGTAGCCCCCGAGGAGCCGAGAGGCCGCTGCACAGTCCAATCGTCTTCTACCGAGATCCCATCGATCTCGACCAGATTCGCCTTCACCGGACGGCCGCCGATGATCACGCGCTGGTAGAAATCAGGCGCATCCCACGGGTTCGGAAACGACATCAGGCAGGCTCCGGCTCAGGCCCCGAGGAGGCTTCCGCTTCCAGGATGCGAGACACCATGTCACGCACCACCGTCTCCGACATACCCGCGCCAAAGGTGCAATTTATGAAGTTGATCACGCGACCGGCGACGCCCTTCCCGCCGCCCTGCGCCGACTTCGCGAGGCCGCCCGCGGCCGCATCGCCGAGGCCGGAGCCAGCCGCCTTTGCGTCGCCCTGGCCTTCGTCCACCGCGCCCGCGAAGCCTTCGACAAAGTGTCCGCCGGCCTTGGCCGTGATCCGAGAAGGAGAGCGAATTTGCAGCGCGCCAAACAAGGCCGACACCGCCGAGGAGGCGAGGCCCTTGACCGCGTCCGCGACGGGGCCCGAGCCCGTCGTGATGGCCTGAATCAGCCCCATCACGAAGTTGAGACCGGCCTTTGCCGCCTCAAGTGGCCAGTTGGCCAGCTTGCTTGTTGCCCCGTCCAGCGCTTCGCCGATGCTCGCCTGAATGCTCGCCGCCCCCGCGGCCACCACATCCGCCGCGCCGACGATGGCCGACCCGAGCTTGTAGAGGCCGAAGACGAGGAGAATGATCGCCGCCGTCGCGACGATGAAGGGGAGGAAGGCTAGGGTCACCGCAACCGCGAGGAGACCGAAGATCACGGCAAGCCCGATCGCCACCCACTTGAGCGCGAGGAGGCCCCATGAAGCCAAGAACGAGACAAGGCCGATCTTCTCCAGCCATTGCCCGAGCGGCCGAAGCGCGATGTACACGGTCAGCGCCGCGATCTCGACATAGAGGAGCGCATAGTGCAGCGCCCGAACACCCGCCGTCGCGAGCTTGAAGGCCGGCTCCAGCACAGCGCGCAAGACGCCGCCCATGCCCTTGCTGGCCACGGAGCCCTTGAACAGCTCGGAGGCCAAATACTGGACCTCCTTCATGAACGGACCGACGATGTCCCCGAGGCCCGCGAAGGCCGCTGTGAGGCCCTCTTGGATCTTGCCGGTGATCGAATCCCAGGTTTGGCCAATCAGGGCCAGAGAGCCCGCACCGTTTTTGATCAAGACACGTTGGAGCACGTCCCCGAGGACAGACGCCTTGACCGTCGAAAGCTGTAGACGTTTTTCAGAAACGCCCAGTTCTTTCGCGAGAACTTCGGCCGAGATGCCCGCCGCACTGAGCTGCTCCAGCATCTCAGGCGAGATCCAGACCGCCTGATTGAGCCGAGCGCCCGCCGCGAGCTGCTTGATCAGGTTCGTGGCCGCCGCACCGCCTCGATCCCCCATGATGGCCGTCGCCGCCGCCACCGCCTCGATCGCCCGCGCCAACTGCGCGCCACGGAGCCGAGCGTCGATGAGGGGCCCGGCCATGTCGCGGATCTTGGCCGCCGTGTAAGGCAGTTTCGCCGCGATGGCGTCCAGCTCGCCAAGGAAGCCCGCAGCGCCCGTGCCGAAATAGGCACCCCAGGATGCCCGGAGGCGATCCGCAGCGCCGCTGGCCTCGATCGCCTTGGCCATGAGCGCCGAGAGCGCGCCGACGACAAGCACAACGCCAGCCGCCATCAGGCCCGCGCCCTGCGCCGCAAGTCCGTAGTTCTCTTTGAGCGCCGCGATCGTCTCGTTGGTGCGATTCCCCGTCGCGGTGAGCTTCTTGAAATCCTCGGCAGTCTCCGCCGCGTGGCGCCGCTGCTCCTTCGCGGCTTCCGCCTTTTTCTGGCGAATGAGGAACGCCTCAACGGCCGACTTCGCCGACTCCTTTCGCTCCGCCAAGGCCGATTTGGTGCTCGCTTCGGCTGCTTTGGCCCCAGTCTCAGCCGCCTTGACGGCCTCCTTGGCTTGGGCTGCCATCGCTGCCGCATGCTCTTTCGCGAGCGCCGCCGCCTCTTTGGCTGCCACCTTGGCCGCTGCCGCGTCCGCCTTCGCCGCCGCCTCTTGCGCGGCCGCAAGCGCCTTCGTGGCATCCGCCGCCTCTTTGGCTTGAGCGGCCATGGCCCGCCGCACGTCCGCCGCCTTGTATCCCGTTTGCGCCGCGAGCTTGGCCGCTGCCGCGGCTGCCCCCTCGGCCGCGCCGAGCTTTTGGAGCACCCCTTCAAGCGCCGACGCGGCCGAGGAAGTCCCCCCGAGGGACTTGATCAGCCCCTCGAACTTCTCGGCCGCGGACTTCGCTTCACCGCCCGAGGCGCCGCCCATCCCCGCGCAGATCGGACAGGCATTCGCCACGACAGGGTCACTCCTTCAGGTTTTTGCCACAGGCGAGGACGTGCAGATCGTTCGCCATGTGAGCCAGCACCCCCGCGCCCGCGACTTGCTCGGGCGAAGGGTGCTCGTGATTCCAGAACGCGAGCAGACACGCCGCGGCCACGTCCACACGGCCCGCGCGCGCCTGGTGCAGCATCTTAGCTGCGGCCTCTTTTGTCGGCCTTCTGCCTCAACCCGCCGAGCTCCAGCACGATGTTGCCGGCGTTCGCGCCGGCGCCGGGATAGGCGCCGAAGAACGCCGAGAGCAGCGCCCCAGCCTCCACGTCGAGAGGCGCAGGGTCCACCGTCGACTCGATCACGAGGTCGCGGAGGATGTCCTCGACCGGCCTTTTCTTGGCCTCCATCTCGCGCGAGACGGCCGCCTGCTTCTCGGGCAGGGGCGAGCGGACGACGATCACGCCGCCTGTGGGGAGGCGATCGTCCGAAGGCGCCTCGCCAAAGGGGAAGAAATCCACCAGATCGATCGCGCGCACGAGGTAGCGGCCGCCGGCCGCGGTGCGTGCCGCCGCTTCGCGGAGACCGCCCTCGACCTCGCGCCGCGCCTTGCCGAGAGCCGCCCGCGCCTCGCGCGCTTTGGCGCGGCGCTCCAGCAGCAGGTGCGCCGCCTTCTCTTCTTCGCTCAGCTCGACGGCCCCCGCCGCCTTCTCTTCCGCTTCCGCTTCCGCGAGGAGCGCTGTCAGATCGATCGTTGCCATGTTCGTGTCGGTCCTTTCGTGCGTGCCAGTGTCAGAACTTGAGGAGCGCCTGCGCCGTGGAGGACGGACGGCCGGGAACGCTGAAAAGCGCCTTCCACTTGCCGTCAGCGCCCTTGTCATGCCGCGCCATGCACGACATCGTAAACTTGGTGATCGCGCCTTTTTCGGACGCGTCAAGGTCCGGTCCTTCGATCGCGGTGAACCGGCACCGATCCATCAGGATCGCGTACTGACCCACCACGCTCGCATGGTTGAACTGGACCAGGGTCACCAGCTCGATCAGCGTGCCGCCCTGCTCGGGCATGCGCGGCAAGATGAAACTCACATAGTCCGCTGTGAGCATCTCCCCCGTACAATCGCCAATCTCGCCGACTCCGGGCGTGCGCTTGCTGGCGATCATCTCACCGATACGCCGGATTTTCTCGACCTTGATTTCCGACTTGGCCGGAGAGAGCTTCAGCAGCGGCGCCTTCAGCCCGCCGAAGCGCACCGAAAGCGAAGATGCGGTATCCCAGGTCGCGTCATTCAGTCCGTTGGGGCCAGCCATGTCACATCACCTCGAAGCGGAAACCGTGAGCGTGATCGCGTCGGTGTAGCCGTAGAGCTTCGGCGAAGCCGTGGCCGTTTCCGACACCTGCGAACCCGAGACCGTCACCGTCTGATTGACCACCACGAGGCCCGGGTCCGCCGCGTTCTGGAACTCGCGGGCATAACGATCCTTGATCGCCGCCGAGACCGTGGAGCCCTGCGCTTCGGCGATGTCCGCGTCGAGCGTCGTGCCGTCCATGATGTCTGCGCCTTGAATCGAGGTCCAGAGCGTCGCCTCCGCGATCGTCTCGATCCCGTTCAGCACCCGCCGATCCATCCAGGTGAGACAGCGCGACAAGGGCGCATAGCGCACCGGCGCTTCGGAGACGTACGTGCCCGCGAGGCTCGGGATGCGGTTGTAGTAGAACGCGATCCCGCCGCCGCGGCCACCGAGAGGACCATCGATCCCCCCTGAAAGCTTCTCGTCATGCGCGAGCGAGATGGGATTCCCCGCATCGTCGACGATCGAGAAGTTCTCCAGGGGGCCGCGAGAGACCCAGCCGGGGTGTTGCGCCATCCGTTCCCCGAGCGACCCCGGCACCGCTTCGAAGCTCTGCATGCGCGCGAGCACGGCCGGGAGTCCGGAGCGCATGTAGCGGTAGCCCCGGAACGCGTCCGTCAGCCAGCCCTCGCCGCAGACGACGGAAATCCGGTTGTCGGAGCAGGCCGCGCAGAACGTCGCGAAGGCCGCGATCCACGTCGCATCCGTCTCGTCCACGAGGCGCGCCCGAAAACGAGTCAGCACCGACACCCGCTTGCCGAGCGTCGCGAGGTAATCCAGCGCTGCCGTGATGGTCGCGAAATCGGACGCCGCCACCGGCTCCGTGATGGCGACGATCGCGAGCGCCGTGGAGCTCTGCGCGATGGCGCCGAAGGCCCCCGTCGCGGGAGAGCCCGCCGTGTAGAGGTCCGCCACCGCCCACATGGGGGGCGTGGTGATCGACTCCGAGATCAGATCGCCCGCGGTGAACGTCGGGGCATACGTGCCCGCCGTGAGGCCGAGGAGCGCATTCGCGGTGCCCGCGCCGATCGTGAGCGTGGCAGTCGCGGCCGACGTGAGGACGAGATGCGTACCAACCTCCGTCGCCACGACACCCGTGAACACCACCCCGATCGCCGCGAGGAGGGCCGCCTTGCTGGCCGCGTTCGTGCCGCCGTCGAGGGTGAGCGTCGTCGCGTTGATGATGATCGTCAGGGTGGTCAGCGTGCCGCCGCCGCCATAGAGGCCCGCGTCCGTGATGTCCGTCGTCCCCGTGTAGGGCGTCGAGGCGAACGTATACTGGACGCCCGTGTCGACACCACCGATCTGCATCTTGAGCGTGGTGGCCGTGCCGAGCGCCTGCGAGGGCAGATAGGTGCGCCCGTTGTCCGGGGAGAACTCCAGCACGGTCCCCGCCGTGCCGAGCGTCCCGCCCGTCACACACCGGAGACGCGGCTCGTACGTGCCGACCGGCGTCACCGCCGTTTTCGTCACCGTGATCCGCCCGCTGGCGATCGTCGATGCGAGCGTCGCGCCGCGGACACCCGGAGTCGTGGCCGGCGTGCGATACATGCACACCGGAGGGGGCGCGGGGTTGCCCTGCGTCGGAGTGATCGCTTGCGTCAGGCAGTCGATCCCGTCTCCGATCCCGAAGGCCGCCGCCGCCGTGGCAGCGCTCGAATACGGCGCCGACATCAGCCCCGCCGAGAGAGGCGAAGTCGTGGAACACCCGACGACGACGACCGCAAAGTCCTGGGAGGCGGGAATCGTGGGCGCGCCGAGCGCCTCCGTGATGGTGACAGATCCAGGCATGATTCAGACTCCTAGTTTCGCGCCGCCGTTGGCGTGGCCGTGGTGTCCAAAGTGAAGGTGTTCCCCGTGTCGCCTTGCGGCCTGTCCGGGTCCGGGGGCGAAATCGCCGTGAGCTGCTTGGCCGCTGCGAGGATCGCCGCGTCTTGAGCGATGTTCGTCTGATAGGTGAACGAGAACGAGATCGCCGAACCGGGAGCGCCGACCTTCAACGGGGAGACGTCCTTCGGCCGCCCAGGAGCCACGACAAGGTGCGCCGGGTCCAGAGCCTTGATCGCTGTTACGACGCGAGCCGCAAGCGCGTAGGCAGGCTCAAACCGGCCTTCATCGTCGCCAGGCTCGACGCCGAGAACGTGGACCGTGCAACCGTGCGTCCAGGAGGCGACGTATCCCGCGTTGAGCTTGAGCGGTCCCGCGAGCGAGCCCTCTTCGTCAGGCACGAACACAATCCGCGGCGCCGCACCCGGCCCGAGATTGTCGAGGTGCTTCGATCCGAAAAAGAGGGGGGTCCCATCGCCGGCGAGCGAAAACAGCTTCGAAACGAGCCGAAACACGTCCGCGAGCGTGGAAACGTTGGGAGTCTGGAGCCCCATCAGAGCCGCCCCGTAACCCAGTTGGTGGGCACCGAGCACGCCGCGCGCCCGACCGTGCGGGACGTCGCCTGCCCGCCGTTGTCGGCCCGACCGTCGGTTTGATCAACCGGGGTCGGATAGATGGGCTGCCCCGAGCTCCAAAGAGCCTTCGTCGCCTTGTCCTGCTCGGCTGTCGCGTCGAGGCGCTCTTGCGGAATCTTCGTCGCGACGTTCTCGAACATGGCGCCCGCGATTGCACGACGAGCCGCACCACGGGCCACGATATCCACGAGCTTTTGCGGGTAGAGATGCGTCACCGGGTCCGGCTCGATCGGCGTGCGGTGCGCGATCAGGCATTGATCGCAGTCCGCCGATTCCGCCTTGATCAACGCCTCCAGCCGGCGGAGAGGGTCGACCCGAATCCCCCACGCGGAAGAGCCGTTCGCCGCCACCGTTCCCACGTCCGAGAACGTGAGTGGGGCGCCGCCTGGCGACAGCGACAGCTTGAACGTATCGAAGTCGATCGGGAGCGGGTAGAGCGGGGTCCGCTCCGTCAGGCCGGCCGCCGTCGGGATCGCGTTTGTCCCCCCGCGAGCGATGAGGACGATCCGTGCGACGTCGTCCTCGTCCAGCCCATGCCCCGAGAGCGAGAAGATCCCCGAGGTCGGATCGAGCGAGTCGCCCGCGCGAGCGTCCAGCGGACGCGGCACGACGACGAACGCCCGGGCCGTGAGGCCCAGGTCGAAAACGTCGCGCGTGCTCGCGTACAGGACAGTCATGCGGGCGAACCTCGATCAGAGCGAGCCGAAGACGTCGATCTCGCCCGGGGCGCCCGGCTCCGCGCCGCCGTCGAGATCGCCCTCGAAGCGCATGGTGCGCATCGACATGGCGAGCGGATCGCCCGGCCCGTAGAAGCGGAACGTCGGGACGAACTCCTTGGAATTGCCCGCGAGCTTGACCCACGAGGGGCGCGCGCGGCCCGTGCGCGGGTCCTTGCCGGCCGAGATGTTGATCCAGAAGTCCGCGCTCGGATTGGCCACCATATAGGGGTGGGTGTCGAGCTGCGGGAGGATCCAGAAGCGGTGGGGGCCGAACGCCGTCCCAAGGAAGTTTTCCTCGGTGATCCCCATCTGCGCCGCAGTAGAGTAGGGGTTGGTCGTCGCCGCCGCGACGCCGTTTCCGCCGACCGTGGCCGACTGGAGCGTGAGAGTCTGGATCGCCATCTTCCAGAACTTCTCACGCATCGAGGTCGGCCCGAAGACGTCCGTGACGCGCGCGCCGCTCGTGACGTTCGGCAGGGTCGCGTGCGGCTTGATCGTCATCTTGACGAGCGAAGAGCCGAAGGACGTCTCGAACGCGCCGAAGCCCATCCACAGGTTTTTGAAGCGGCCCGAGCTCGCGACGGTGGGGTTGGCGTAGTGCTGCGCTCCGCCCGAGCCATCCGCGCCGGTCCCATCCGTGATGAGCGCGATCCCATTCGGGTTGTTCGGCTGCGCGTAGGTAAACATCGTCGGCGCCGTGTTGACGTAGGCACCCGCGGAGCTGTACCAGCTCGAATAGAGCACGGAGGCGATGAGCTGGCACTTGTACGCCTTGCCAGCCACCACGTAATCCGCGCCGAGGCCGGTGATCCCGACGAACTCCATCAGGGTGTTGTCCTGGCCCGGCGTCCGGAGCTCCCAGCCGTTCCCGATCTCGTTCCAGATCATCGGGATTCCGAAGTTGAGATCGAACGGGTTGACCTTCACGGCCTTTGCCACGACGTCGAGGGACTTGTAGACGCGCGCGCCGGGCTTGAACGGCGAGAACGCGAGCGACTGCGGCATCGAGTGAGCGTGCTTGACGATCCCGACGCCCTGCGCGGTGATCGAGCCGACATCGGCCCAGGCCAGATCCGCCGAAGGAGGCGCGCTCAGCGCGTCCTTCTCGTCCAGGTTCCAGGTCGTGATCAGCTCCAGCGCCTGCTGCGGCGCCGTGTTGCTCCAGGGGTTGCCCTGCGAGATGGGGAGTGCATTGACGAGGGGCATGGTCAGATCGCCTTTCCGTTGATGAGCACGGCGCCGGTGATGACCTTGCCCGAGCCGCCCTTGACGGTCGTGATCGTCACGATGTCCGTCTCCAGGAGATAGAGCGCGCCAGCGACCACCGAGAGGGTGAACGCCGCCGGGGTGAACGCCGTGACGGCGCCGTTGTTGGCCGCGCGGCTGTCGTACGTGCCGAGCGTCACCGCTCCGCCGCCCGCGCCGTCGCGCTTGGCCACCGTCACCGTCACATAGTCGGTGTTGTCAGCCGCGATGGCCGCGCCGGTGAACTCGATCGAGGTGACCGTCCCCTTGACCTTCGGCCTGCGGATCGCCTTCTCCGAGATCGCCGTGTTTGCCGCGGCGTCCGCGATCTCCGTGGAGGCGAGCGCGAACGCCTGCGAGATGAGCAGCGACCGCGCCGCCGCCGACGCCTGCGGGCCCGCCCACAGCCGCGGATAGCCGCGCTCGTCCACCCCGAACACGAGACCGAGGATCGAGCGGTTGGAGCCGCTGTAGTTCGAGAGCTTGCCCGGGACACCGCTTCCGGCGTCGAAGGCCACCGTGCAGACGTCCGCCGCGGTGAAGGAGTCATTGGCGATGGTCGAAGCCGGCTGCCCCGAAGACATGCCCTGAAACACCATCAGCGTCGAGACGCCGGCCACGCTGGACGCCGTCGCGGTCTTGTCGGGATACGTCATGCCGGCGCAGACGAGACCCGGCGAAGCGCCATCGTTCAGCGCGACGTGTCCCGACGCGTTGAAGAACACCGCCTGCCCCTGGCCCGCGGAAGCGGACGCCTGCATCGGGACCGTGTCACCGGGGGGGAGCTGCGTCGCGCCGTTGATCGGGGCCGCTCCGTTGCTGCTGCTTGCCGTGACGCTCACTGGACACCACCGATCGCGGCCGCGCCGCTCTCCACGTTGACCCACTCCGCCGCGACCACGGCGAGATCACGTCCCGACTGCTGCGCCAGCTTGCGCACCGCCGGGAGCGCCTTCGCGGCCTCCACGCGCGCGTCCCTGTCGGCCTCGCCGCCGCGGGCTGCGTTCGACCGCGCGATCGCGTCCGCCTTGCTCGGCTCGAACGGATTGCGCGTCGCCTTGCGCGGCTCGCGCGCCTCGACCTCGCCCCGCAGGATGCCGAGCCGCATTTCCGCGTACATCGGCGAGAGCTTCACGCCCGCGCGCTTGCCGTCCTTGATCACGTCGACGAACACGCGCCCGCGCGGCTCGCCCGCGGCCACGAGACGATGCGCGAGGGAGAGCCGCTCGCTCGTCTCGATCTGTGTCTTGAGCGCGTTCCGCTCGGCGCGGATTCGGCCCGTCGCCGCCGCGTCTTTCTCGATCGCCGTGAGCGCGCCGGCCTGCTCGTCGGGATCGGTCCGGCCCGTCATCGCCGCGACCTTGACCATCACGCGCCGCCAGCCGAGAGCCGCCGCCTTCTGCGCCGGGAGGGAGGCACCGCGCGGCAGACCGAGGATCTCCTCGAAGCTCGCGGAGGTCGTGAGCGCGCGGGCGGAGGCGCCCGGCTTGGGGGGCGCGGGGTCCGACGCGGGAGGCTCGTCCGTCGACTCGATCGGCTGCGTCCCCATCGAAGCCGAGCAGCCCATGCAGTACTTGGCCTCCTTCGGATTCTCCACGCCGCAGGAGCCGCACTTCGTCGGGATGTCCCGGCCCTCTTCCGCTTCCGGCTTGCGCGAGCTCGGTGCGCCCTCCGGTTGACTCGACGGAGGAGCGTCGTCCCCCGCGGCTTCCTTGTCCGGGGCGTCCTCGGCGCGCGCCCGCGCGTCTTTCTCGTCTTCTGCTTTGATCTTCGGCATGTTCCTGTCTCCACGGGCGCGAACACGCGCCGAACTTGTTGCGGCCGACTTCACCGGCCCGAGCTCCGCGAGGCTCAGCGCGTAGGCCGTCACCTCTTCCAACGTCGCGACACCGTCCGCGAGGATTCCCACCGCGTTCGCGCCGGTCAGCATGTCCGCGCCGAGCGCGATCACCCCGTCGCGATCGAGCTTGTAGCGAAGACCGATCGCTCCGCCGCAGACCGCCGCACAGAACGCCTCACCCGCGATCGAAACGTCGCGCGTCCCGCGAGCCTTGCCGATCTCGCCGAGAGGAAGCTCCGGAGCAAAAGCGATCTTGCCGTCGTTGGGCCAGGTGAAATAAGTGACGGCGCGGCCCTCTTTTTCGAGGAGCCCCGCGATCGATTCATGCCCGCCGCGAGCGCCGATCGAGCCGACTTGACCGGCCTCGGGGAGAAACAGCTCATCCCCGAGCACCGACGTCCACCACATCGCCGCCGAGCCGATCATCTCGTCCGCGAACACCACCACGCGCCGGCCGTGGTGCAGCTTCGCCTTGAGCGCCCGCGCCGCGGATTGCTGGAGCCCCGCCGCGGCGCCGCCGGGAGAGTCCACCACGAGCAGCACGTCCCCGCTCGCGAACGCCGCGCAGAGCCGCTCCGCGATCGCGTCGTGACCGTCCGTCCACCCGCCGCAAGGGTCGTGATACCCCGCGCGCTGCTCGAGCGGCCCGGAGATGTCCACGCGCGTCAGCGGCGGCGCGACGGGCGCGATGACATGCGCCGCGCCCGAAGGGAGATCCGCGCCGATGTCCGCCCGCGTGACGAAGCGATTCCGCTCCGGCCCGGGGCGCGACGCGTGGAGCCGATACGTGCGGCCCATGCCCGCCGGAGCGAGGCACACAGCGCCCGCACCAACCGACGACGCGACGAGCGCGGAGGAAAGCTGGTAGGAGCGAGGTTGCTTGGCGGCCAAGGGGCGCCCGCTCAGGTAGAGGCGGCCCGCGCGTGATGCGCGATGCCGGGTCAAAGAGACCACCCGAGAGCGGGCGAGGGAAAGGCTACGCGGGATTTGTGGCGCGCGCAAGAAGGAGCGCGCGGGAGAGGGTCAGGGGACCGTGTACGTGATGTTCAGCAGCGCCGGGCCCGTGACGGCCTGGCCCGCGCTGGTCTTCACCGATTTGAACGTGACTTGCGAGCCTGCCGCCGTGGTCGCGTTCGTGATGGCGCCGAGAGAGAGCGGAACGAACGCGAGGAACGCGCCGCCGCCCGTGACCTGCGTCGACTTGGCCGCCACCGTGGACGCCGCCCCGCCCGCGCCGTCACGAATGCCGAGCGTGAACGTGAGATAGTTCGTGTCCGACTGCGTCACGGCAGCGTTGAAGCTCAGCGTTGCGCCCGGGCCACGGGGCGCAGGCTACCACCGCGCGCCGCGCAGGGCTACGCGTCCGGCTTGGGAGCGTCCTCGACGGCGAGCGGAGCCGCCGGCGCGACCTCGACCGTCTCGACCCCATCGGCGACAGGCGCCCCCACGCGCCGCCGAGCGACCTCCGCACGGAGCGCCGCCATGAGATGCGGGACGGCATCCGGAGCGTCGCGATCGCCGAGATCGATCGAGACCTCTGTCGTTCGGGGATCGCTCCCGCCCGTGACGTGGCAGACGACGCGGATCACGCCGACACCTTGACGGAGGGAGAGAGCGACGCCGCGGGGCCGTAGTGCCGCCCGCTGTCCAGCAGCACCTCGACCTTGACGGAGGGAGGAGCAGGCACCGGACCGCGCGCGCCCGGGACCATCTGAACCGCGAGCGGTGCAGGAGGCGCCGCCGGCTGCGGGTCCACCGCCACGCCGTCCACCATCCAGAGCCGGCGCAGCCCGTTCCACATCGCACCCGCAGGAGGCGCAGCGGGCGCAGGCGTAGCCGCCCCGACTTCGCGCACGAACTCGCCGCGCGACGCCGCCGTGAGACCCGTGCCGCGGCTCGACTGCTCCACCATCACCGGGAGACGAATCCCGTACTTTTCTCGCGTCTTTTGGCTCATGGCTCCGAGCTTACCACGTCACGCGGGAGATGGCGCCGAGCGCTGCGTTTCTGGAGGCGCTTCCCCTTCCGGCGCAGGCGCCAGCACCGGCTCGCGAGGAGGCGCACCGCCCGGCCCAGGCGCCTTCACTTCCGCCGCTTCGACCTTCGCCAAAGCCCCCGTTTCGTCGCCGCCCTTCGCACGATCCGAGGCCAGCCGATCCGCCGAGCCGACGCCACCCGGGAGCACCGCAAGCCCCTGCTGCACGCGCCACTCGTCCACCGCCGCGAGCTTCTTTTCCACCGCCTCGATCGTGATGGGCACCCCGCCGTCGACCAGCGTGAACGGCTGCGCTTCGATGATCGAGGCCAACTTGTTGACGCGGTCCTGGTTCGGAGGCGCGCCCGCTGCACGCTCGCCTTGCACGATCTCGATCAAGAGCTTCTGCCGTGCCGCGTCCGCCGCCGTGCGCTCGTCGCGGTCCGGGGCAGGGATCGGGATGTCCAGGACCGGGTCTTTCCAGACGCCCGCGCGCCGAGCCCGCGCCACCTCGTCCCCGTAGTTTTGATCAACGTACGGAGCGACGTGGCCTTGATTCAGCGCCCGCACGATCGCGAGCGTGGGGCGCGCGATGAGATCGTGGCGCACCGACCACGCGCCGCCCTTCTGGGCCTGATAGGGGCCCGCGCCCTGCACACCGGACGCGCCAATCGTCCCCGCCGAGCCCGTCAGCACCATGAAGATATGGATGATCGAGTCCAGCAGCGCCGAGGAGAACGCGTTGGAACCCTCGCCGGAGATTCCTACCGCCTTCAGATCGGAGCCGTGCGGGAGCACGCCGAAGCCGCCCGGCCCGCGGATCGTCTGGATGCACGACCAGAACGCGCCGCCTGTACCGTCCGCGTCATCGATGCCCGTCGCGACGTGCTCGGGCGGGGTTGCCCAGAGCTTCGGCTCCCCAAAGAAATTCAGGAACGAGAGCCGCGACTGCTGCGTGATTTTGCCGGCGAAAGTCTCTTCCCCCAAAGCGAGGATCGCCGCCGAAAGGTGCCCCTCTTCTTCGTCCGCGACGAGCGTGAATTTTCCGTCGTTGAGCACCTCGACGGGGCCCTCCGACGTGAGCGCGATCACCTTGCGCGGCGCGCGGTAGATGTTGACCGCCCACGGCGGCCAGAACCGCGTGAACCGCGGCCGCACACCTGTCTCCGGGTCCGGATCGCCGTCGACGTGCTGGAGGACCGCAAACCCCATCATGCGCAAGTGAATCGCCATCGTGCCCCAGAGCGTCGGGAGCAGGTAAGGCGACGGGAGCAGGCCGCCGCGAGGACAGAGCGCCTCCTCCACCTCGACCGCGACGAGCCGAGCAAGCCCCTTGTCGCCGCCGTGCACATGCCGCGGCAAGGCGAGGATCGGAGCGACGGCTTGCTGGAGTGCCGCGAGAACGGGCGCAAAACCCATGACCGCGACCATCAGCGCCGACGTATCCCAGAAGTACCCGAGGCGATGCCGCGCGACCGCGGCGCGCACCGCGTCCAGATCGAAGGTGTTCTCCAGCCCGAGAGGCGCCGAATACTGCTGATAGGTGTGGTCCGAGTAGCCCGGCTGAAAGCCGAAGCGCGAGGGAGGCGGAGGGGGTTGATCCTGCCGCCAATCGATCGGAGGCGAGCGCGGAGGGCCCTGCGGAGGACCGCCGATCTCCGAGCGCACGGCGAGCGCGTCCGAGGGCCGCGGAGCGTCCTGGAACGCCTCGCGAGCGGCAGCCTGGAGCCGACGATCGGCGGGGGAGAGCACAAAGGAGCGCGCGCGGTCAAGTAGTCCCACGCGCCAAGCCTACCACGCCGCGCGCTACATGACGCGCCGCTGCTGCCAGGGACGCACCGGAGGCACCCGAGCAGGCCCCGCATAGCGCGCATCGCCCGGGAGCGCTCCCGCAACCTTCATCGGCCCGAGCTCGCGCGGCTCGGTGCCCGGAGCAGCTCGAGGACGCAGCGCCGCGGACATCTCCGCGAGCGCCCGCACTTGCACCGCGGCCGCCTCCTTTGCGCCGATCTTCTCCGCCTCTTTCGCGATCGCCTTCTCGTCTGACAGGTGCGCAAGGTCGTTCACGAGGTGGACGATAGCATCAGCGCGGTCCGAGTTTTTGCCCTCGGGGGTCAGATTCTTGAGCTGTCCCTCCGCGATGCGGCCCGGCTCGCCATCGATGCGCATGTTCTCCGCGAACTTGACCATCCCTTGCTCAGCGCGGAGCGCTGGGAGGCGCGCCCGCTCGCACTTGTCCTTGGACGACCGCACGACGACGATCCGTGTCGTGTTCGACGCGACGCCCGTGCGCTCCTTCGTCCGCGCTCGCTCCTCGGCGCGGAGCAGATCCGTCGCCGCGCTCGTCCCCGTGTTGACCTCGACCACGAAGTGAAACTCCGCGCCAGGGTGCTCCGCTTGCAAACGGTCCGCGAGGTCCCACGCGCGCACCTGCCAGCCGTCCGCGCCGCCGCCAAGCACCGCCGAGGCATCATAGCGAACGTGGACCACGTCCCGCGCGTCTCGACCGCCGCCCGCGATTCCGACTTCGCACGCGTTCGGCCCCGAGGACTTCGAGGGATCGATCGCGACCGCGATCTCAACCAGCGCAGGACACCGCGCGAGGCGCATCCGCTCGAACGCGACCGGAGCCCAAGGCGACACGTGCGGGACGTCATTCCACTGGAGTTTTCGCCGCAGATCCGCGACCGTATGCTTGATGTAGTTCGGCGCGAGGTTGCCCGCGTTCGCCTCCACCGCGCCGAGGTCGTGAATCCGGATGAAGCTCGGATCGTTGAGCTGCTCCGGCGAGAGAAGGTCCGCGAGGAACGCAGCGCCGGCCGCAGTGGTTGCGACGATCACCGTCGAGATCCCTTCGCTGTTCGACTTGAGCACCTGCGTCCAGGCGTCCGTTGCCATGTCGACGCCGCACGACTCGACCCAGCCCGCAGGATCGTCCGCCCACGTCACATCTCGCGACATGCCGATCGCCTGCCCTGGCGCCGCCGCCGAACAACAAACGATCTTCGTGCCGTAGAGGCGCAGCGTCCCCGCGAAGCCGTCCGACTTGGCCCAAGCGAATTTCCCCTCATGCGGCGGAGGAAGCCATTTCAGAATCCCGCTTTTGCCTTCGAGCACGACCTCGGTGATCGAGGCATCCGTCGCCGACACGATGCGCGGGTCCCGTGCGCGGCCCGTGCGCACCAGCTCCACGAACAGGTGACGCGCCGCCCAAGTCTTCCCCGTGCGCCGCTCGCCGACGAACACCTCGATCGTGGCGAGATTGTCGAGGTCGTGAACGATCTGCGCCGGCCTAGCCCAGAAAAGCGCATCGTACCGGAGCGCCGCGACCGCCTCGGGGCCGTGCTCTTTCTCCAGCCGCCGGAGAGTCGCAAGGAGGAGCGGGTAGGGCAGCGCGCGCAGTTCGTCGACGGGAGCGAGATCATTCATCGGCGCACATCCGACATGAAGCGCCCGCGCGTCGCCGCCACATCTTCCGGCGACCCTTCGCGCTCCAACATCGCCACTTGATCCGACACGGAGCGCGTTTGCGCCTCGAACGCGTCGGGCCACCGCTGGCGCCTCTTGCCCTCACAGATCCGGCAAAACTCGCCCTCTTTGCAATAGCAGTGCATCACGCATCCCCCAGCATCGCCGCTACGCGCGCCTCGCCCTCTTCCGCGAGCTTCGGCCCCATATTCGCGCGCAGCCAGACCACGAACGCGGCGCGATCCGCTTCGAGCTTCTCGCGCGCCTCCTTCGTGTATTCGACGATCTTCGCCCGAGCTTCGGCCGCAGCGCCCGCGATCCGCTCCGCGATCTCGTCCTTCGTAGGCTCGCGAGGCCGCTTACTCATGATCCCCTCGATCGCCTTCACCGCGGTTGTGATCGAGTTGTACACCGACGCGTTGACCTTCGACCCCGGAGGGAGCTGTTTCAGCGACCGCGCGATCTGCGCCAGATTGCCGCGAAGCACATCAAGGGGGTCCGCGTCAAGGTCTTCTGCTCCGGAATCGATCGGGCGCGCGAGCCAGGCCACGAGAGCAGCCTCGCCGCGCGCCGCCACGTCGAGACCGGCCTCCACTTCCGCGAGCGCGCCGGGCGCTCGCGCGGCCAGGATGCGGCGGACGAGGACGAGATCCGTGGGAGGACGGGCCCCCGGACCAGCGGCGGCAGGGCGGACGGGAGCAGAAGGAGGCGCCCCCAGCGCCCCGAGGATCTCCGCTCCCCAGCTCGCAGGGACGACGCGTGTTTTCGGTTCGGCCATGACTGGCAGGATACGGCACGCGGCGTGCCTTGTCCCGCGGCCATGAACACCGACCTGCCCCCCGACCTCCAAACCGCCGTGGACCGCCTCGGCGCCGCCGCCGCAGAGGTGCACGCGGCCGAGCGAGCCTTGACCCTCGCCGC
>ERZ724522.402-NODE-402-length-28714-cov-4.695558_pt1 | contig 28714 bp, 38 predicted proteins | sample MGYA00376055_ERZ724522 | MGnify/ENA primary metagenome ERZ724522 (study PRJEB28724, sample SAMN07190884) | wastewater metagenome | isolation source: effluent of sewage treatment plant in Hong Hong | place: Hong Kong | collected 2016-03-17 ...
CAGAGTGTGTTGCAACCATGGACAGCATACGCCGAGAAGGGCAATTGCTGGAGGTTTCTTGGGGCTATATTGTACGTCGTGGTCACCTTAAGAAGTTCACCCACAAATGGCACAACATCTACGACATCGAGTGGTCCTGCGAGTTTGTGTGGACTTCCCAGGGCGAGCTAACAAACCCGCCTATTGGACCTGGGCCGTCTTCCCTAAACACCGGAGTTAACTTACTGACAATTCTGGACAACATCACCAATGCACTCAACGGAGATATAGTTAGGGCAATGAGGCCTGAGATACTCGACGACATACGCAGATATACACAGAAGATTGCTGCTGTGTCCGATGCTCTCGACAATGTAACAAACGTAGCGGCTGACCTCATCACAAGCCCATTAACTATTACCCGCGGAGCAATGGACTCTTGTATGTCCATTGTGCAAGTAACCAGTGAGCTACAAGACAAAGTGCTTGCCAAATGTACGTTCGATTGGTTTCAGTGCGCAAAGAAGCTCGTATCTCCCGGTGCAACCAGCCTTGAGCCAGAACAAGACATAGACATTCAGCCTAGTAACATGAATGCTATGAGAGACCTACAAAGGCAAATAGCACAAGAAAATAGACGGCTCCGAGATGAAGCAGAGTCTCATAGGCGCGCAATAGAAACACCAATAGAACAACTACTCACAACATACAGAGCCCGCGAAGATGAGTCAGTTCGCGAAGTAAGCCAGAGGTTTTATGGTACTCCAGATCATTGGAGAGAAATCATGGAGTTCAACGACCTGGACGACTCAACACTATACGCCGGGCAGCCCATCCTGATCCCGCGCCTCTAACCAGCGAGGCTCTATACGCCTCACCAGTGCCACCAAAGGACCCTACCCGCTACCACCCCACCAGACGACCAGCAGAGCGCCCTATAAGGCAACCTCGATCGAAGCAGAGCCATGGACCCAATCTTCTATCCTTCATGTGTAGTAAATATCACGTTGCGCTTCGAGGACAAGCTATATGTCCGAGATGCAACCACAAATCCAAGCACAAGGGAAGTGACCTACTCAAACGTCCCAATGGTGCTTCGAGCTGGGCCTAATGCAGAGAGCTTCATTGACAACAGAGTACCAAAGAAAGCTAGCGTGGAGCTCAATGGGTACAGAACGGCTGGATCCTTCAACCTAACTTTTGACTACAGGGAGTTGCCAATTGACCCCAGAACAATTCGTAGTGCAGTTTGTGACATCTATCTTGGTACTGTTTCCGCTGATGACTTTGCAACAGGTATTGACACAGACCGGTACAGCGTTTCTGCTTTGCGGCGTTCTGTATTGCAAACCAACAGAAATGGACAAGACAGAGCAAGAGCTACACTTATTGGTCCTGTAGACACTTGGAAGGTTGACTATCAAAACGGCGCAGCAGAAGTGCATCTAACCGGGAGAGATCTTCGCGGATTGCTACTGGACAGCCCATTAGTTAGTCCGAACGATACACGCCACTCTCACGTGCTGAACCGCATTGATACAAACCAAAACGTTGCTGACATAGTGAGACAGCTTCTACGCGAGCACAATAGGCTCCGCGATATGGAGGTCATTTGCTACCCAGATGAATGGCCAAATCATCACATACCGTCACCAATGGGAACTCTGCATGTGGCCAGACACCGACGTGGGGCTAGCGGTCAAGGTAGCTCATCTAGTTCTGGCCATTCCAACATGAACTATTGGGACCTGATCACACAGTACTGCACTCTTGTTGGTGCTATTCCAACTGTGTACGGTACGGCAATATATATACGGCCAGCCAGAAGCCTACTATCGCAACAGCAAGCTGGCATTGATCCAGAAATACGAACACCATTTGCAGACGGCGTTCGTAGGGAAATTGACGGGGAGTCTTTTGGGCAGCGGAAACTCATCTATGGCCGCGATGTAAACACAATGCACATAGAGCGCAAATACAATGGCAACAACAAGCCAAAGATAGTGCGCTGTATTTCTGTGGTTGAAAATCGTGAGAGGCCACCAACACGAGGAGCAAGAAGAGAAGGACGCTCCGCTCAAAGATGGACTAGAGGACGTGTATTAGAAGCTGTATGGCCACCAAGAACATCCAGGGAAGCTAGACTCGAAGGGGCCAAAACAACCCAAATAAACGTCAGCGGAGCAGAAGGCCACGAAGAGATACTCAATATTCCAGTACCTGGTATCACTGACTACCAAAGACTTCTAGACATTGCACAATCGTTCTACGTGCAAATAGGCCAGACAGAAATAGAGGGCAATTTCGAAACCAAAAACTGCACTTCATTTGGTGGTTCTAATGCCGATCCTGATATGCTGAGACTAAAGCCAGGAGATCCAGTTGAATTGCTGGTAGATGGAACAAACCTATACGGCTCAGCACCTATTATCTCTGCATTGAATCAGTTTGCTGGGTTGCCATTGGAAGAGTGCGTACAGCAACTAAGGCAGTACATATCGGACCCAGACCTTGCTCGCGTAATAGTGTCAACATACCGCGGGCAGATAATGTCGGTGCTTAGACACTTCAGAGTAAATACGGTTAAGTACGATTGGGACATAACCTCTGGTGTTACTATCAACGGTACATTCCAAAACTACTGGACCCCAAGACAGGATACAAACCTTGGAAGGCCAATACATCAATCAATAACACCAAGAAGAACGCCGCCAAACACAAGGCAAAGAACAGCACCACAACGCCCAGGTACAGTATTGCCAATGGGAAGCGACACTAGGAGACGCAGTTAATGGGGCGCAGAATTAACCCAACAACACTCAGCCATTTGGTAACACGACCAGGAATAGATCCTAGGGTATGGCTTACTTTAGCTATCGTTGAGGAAGTTATATGCGACCAAAATGAAGGCATATTCGCCACTGTTACGTACATCCCAGAGGGCACAACAGAAACAGCCCGTGTTGGTACTTGCTACACACACGACCAAGCTGGAGTCTATTGGCCTATCGACGAAGGAGATACAGTGCTTGTAGCTATCCCTATGGGCGATGCTGGCTATGGCCCTGTGATCATTTCCAGGCTGTATTCTGCTGACAATAGGCCACACAGCGAAACAAGCAACAACCCATCAGCCACAGTAGATGCAGCCAGCAATGATGCTTCTATTAGATTACAACCAGGAAGCTCTCTCAAGATCAGAACGGAAGACACTGGCCAGATCAACATTAAGTCAGAGGGATCGGGCAAAATAACCATAGAGCAAGCTGGCACAGGCGATATAACACTTAAAGTAGCAAGCGGTAGAGTTTGTTACATTGGTGACGAAGATGGTGCTGAGCCAATACCACTAGGCGAAACACTGCATACATTTCTTGGTTCATTGCGCAGTTGGTTGGCAGGGCACATACACACAAGCGCAGCAGCAGGCAGCCCAACAACCGCACCTCTGCCAACACCAACACCACTACCAACATTGCCAGACACGAGATCAACCAAGGGTAAGGTGAAGTAACATGCCATACGGATCATCTGCATGGGGCACAACACCATTTGGCAGCATAGTACCTTTGGCCATATCGTCAGCCAGAGCAACCAGCACACATACAGTATTGGTTACCCTTACCGCATTGCCGCTTGCTGAAAGCTCTATTACAACCGGCGATGCAATGAACCCAAACACATGGGAATGCTATACAGACACCACCACTTTCACAATATTGTCAGTACGTAAAGTCAGCAATACAGAATATGAGTTGCGTACCTTGCAGGCGTTTGGTGCAATGACCGTAAGCCATACCGTGAGGAGCTATGGAATGCGCAATCCATATGGAGTGTTTATCACATCACCATATACAGCAACATTCCGTGGGGTTGTAATGGCTGCTGGTTCGCGCCACGATAGGCTGCCATTCGATTTGTTCAGCGATCCTATTGGTGTAGATGGCTTTGGTGGAACATTGCGAGTAGGACCAACAGGAAGCTACGACAGAGTATACGGAACCGAAATGCTAAAGAAGCAAATCATCCGCAGACTAATCACTATGCCTGCTAGCTTCTTCCACATCGAAGCAGGAGCATTTGGTGTTGACCTTAAAATGAAGCAAAAGATCTCACCCAGCTTCCTGCCCGAGTTGCAAACAAACATTACACGGGATATTCTTAGGGAGCCCAACATCAAGAGCGCCAAGGTTTCCCTCACGCTCAAGAATGATGGTGTATTGATCATTAAAATAGCAGCAGTTTCGGACTTTGGAACAACAGACGTATCAATCACGGCAGGTAGCTAATGGACTTCCCATCATTTAAAGAATTGTTCCGCATAGCAAGAGATGAAGCTCTTGTGCGAAATACAAAGCTAAGCAAAGATGAGATAGAGCGCAAAGGCTCTGATCTAAACATTATCCTTGCCAGTGCTTGTGCTGCTGCCGATGAGTGTGTTGGTCAGATAAGCAGAGTGGCCAATGCATCATTCTTGGACACTGCAAAACGCACTGATTTGGATTACTTGGTGTATGACAGATATGGCCTACTACGCAAGGTAGCCAGTCCAAGCTATACCAAGGTGCAATTCACAACTTCAGCAGTAACATCGTCTTCGTTTTCAATACCTGACGGAACATTGCTATCTACTAAGAGTGGTTTGCAGTTTGTCACTGTGGGAACAGAGACATTCCCGGCACTAAGCACAGGTCCAGTTGAAGTTACAGTGAGGAGTGTTGAAGCTGGTGAATCTCAGAAATGCAAATCTGGGGAAATCACTGTCATCATAAGCACCATTGTCAGTGCTCCACAAGACTTGGCCGTAACAAACAGCAGAGCTACATTTGGAGGAGACGAAGAGGAGCAGGATAATCAACTCAGGCAGAGAGCCAGAGAGTTTTTCAGCTCAATCCAAAAGGGAACTACGGCCGCAATTCGTGCTGCTGTGTTGGCATTCCCTGGAGTCAAATATGCAGAAGTATTTGAAGAGTTGGACACCGCTGGAAGGCCGTCTGGGATCATTAAGTGCGTTATTGCAGATGCCTATACTGACATCTTTGTAAGCACCATATCCCCAACTTTGTATGCGTCACAGTCTGATGTTCTAGCTACTCAAATAGAAGCTGCTCTGGATGATGTGCGTCCAGCAGGTGTGCCCGTAGATGTAATTGTAAGCAACGTAGTATTGCAGCCAATTACACTGTCGTTGGCATACCGTGCTGGCTATGCTTCCAGCGATGTGTTTGGTAATGTCCAGGGATTACTACAAACAATGGTGAATAACCTAGGTCCCGGCGAGGCTCTAAGATTGTCGGCAATACAACAAGAACTGCAAAGAGCAGAGGGCGTTTACTACACAGGAACAGAGGTACTAACACCCAATGCAGATGTGGTTCCTACAGTTAACCAAGTAATTCGCACTAACAAACAACTAATCTCTAAGGTGTAACATGGCCGCACCTGTAGTAACTAACGTATCACCAGCAACATTAAGCTCCATTAGCAAGAGCGATTACTTGCAGTTTGATGTTACTTGTGCAACCACCATTGGCCGAGTAATAGTCACAGCAGAATTCCCAGGAATACCAACAGAAGAGCTGGTATTGTCCGGCAATACTTACACAACGAACTACACAACCAATGGAACTGTTACCGCTATTACAAATGGATTTCGCTATAGGTTTTTGCGTAATCCTTGTTGGCCTGATGCTACTAACCTACACATCTTTGCAGTTAATACAAGCGGTGAGATAGGAACACAGACTGTTACATACACACTGCTCAGTACTGATATCAGCTTTCCAATAGTGAGTAGCTCCAGTCCTGTGTTTCCAACTAACAACCCTGTAATACAAAACATAGAAACAGCAATAACACCAACTAGGCTGTTAGCTTTGTTCGATAGGACACTTGAGGAGAGCTACATAGAGGCACTAAAGCGAGGTGGAGATGGCTACGAACTATTCCATGCATTTAGCAAGATATTCTACAGGGTAAGCCAAGCTGCTGTTTCGCTTCGCAACAGCCTTCTATTCTCGCAGGCTATTGGCGGTACGTTCGCTACCGGGACCATTGAATTCTACAGAGAGAATAATGGATTTGGTGAGGTAACAGTCAAGCGTGGGACTATTGTAGGTACTTCCAACAACGTCTATTTCCGAACAACAGAAGATGCTGTATTTGGGATTATGGATGTTGGCCCGGTTGCAGTGCCAGTAAGGGCTGTCTATCCAAGCCCCGAGTACAATGTATCCGGGCAAATAACAACACCTAGCGGGCTGGTGCTTGCTGGAGATATAGACACCATTTACAGGCTGATAGAGAGCCCAGACTACGGAGACCCAACCATTAAGGTCCGCAATATATCGGCAACATCTGGCGGATCTTATGGGTCTTTGGATATGCTTGGATTAGATAGAGGAATGCAAAGGCGAGCAGGTGAGCAGGACCAACAGTACAGACTAAGACTGCGCCAAATTGCCGACAACATTAGTCCAAATGCCATTAAGTTCAAAGTCAATGAGATTCTTAAACAGGCCCATGGCAATTTTGACTACATAGAAACAAAGGCTCTTTCATATCAAACGTGCTGGGATGCTCCGCCAAAGGCTGCAACAAGCGGTGTATCAACTACATTTGTCTACGATGACACACGCAGTACAGCAACCACTATGACCAATCGCTGGCTTGATGCCATTGAGCAGAAGCTAACGTTTATTGTTAGGGCAGATAACCTACAACCTGTTAGAGACTACAGTGGTTTCTATGATGACACAAGCGGCGATCAGAGAAGCCAACTAAAGAGCCCAATCACAGAAGGCTACAGATGCGCTTGCGCCTACGATAACGACAACACAGATGCAGCTTTTTCTAGTGGAAGATTATTGCCACTGGTTTACGACGTTGGTGATCCTGGAAAAGATGCTATATATTCTGGTATGTACAAAACAATGCAAGATTCTAGGGCTGCAGGAATAGTAGCACTCCTAGAAAAGAAAGGTAACTAATCGTGACTACTCAGTACGTAGGTGATCGGCCCATTATCAATCCACGCGAACGGCCATTGTCCAGCGACATTAACGACCTGGCCTCTTCCGTGCACAACAGCGTCACATCTTTGGCGTATTTGATGTTGGCACAGTATGGTGGTGTTGGTGTGTCTAGCTCATACCCAGAAGATGGATATTTGGCTTGGGGTTGTTTTGGCAATGCGTTTAGGGTTATTCCAGCCTCGGCAATGCAGGTATCTATTGTCGGTGGTCTTGGTTTGGCCCGCACAAATCTTTATGGTCCTGGTTCGTATGAGACAAACATAAGCTCCGTGCAGGGCCTAAACAACTATCAAGTACTGTCATACCTGTACACAAATGGAGTCAGCGTCAATATTTCTGCTGCCCCAAGCTCTCCGAATAACAGAATTGACATCATTGAAGTAAAGGCCGACTACAATCTCACAGGCGCAGAAACTAGAGATGTATTTGACACAGCCACTGAAACATTTGTGGGAACTTCAGTCAATAAGCTGTTTACTTGGCGACTAACAAGCTCTGACGTATCAACAGTCAATGCTCCGGCCTCAAGCACAGGAGCTATTGGCTATAAGGTTGGAGTTGCTGGATCTTCTCCGTCGGCCCCATCTGTTACCAGCGGCTATGTGAAAATCGCTGAAATATACGTGGCAAACGGAACTACGACCATCACAAACCTAATGATTGCAGACCACAGAAGGCTATTGGCCCCCGGTGGTATGTTGGAAGCCACAGCATTTTGTCAGGTGTCTCCAACAACACCGTCGGCAAGTTCAGGTAGCTATAAGACAGGTACTCCAGGTTTGAGGCACTTTACTTTTTGGGATACTACTAACAGTACGGTGTGTTGGGTGCTATTTCCAGGCAAGCAAGCCGTAGCAGCTACAGCATTTGCAAACGCTCAATACTTACGAGCAGCAGACACGGTAGATACCAACTTTTACATCATGCAGCAATTGGTTGGATCTACGGGGACTATAGCGACTGGAGATGCAATACAGACAGCAGCTACGGCAGCAGGTATTGACGTTGGCCCAAGAACAAAATACCTGAAGTTTGTGTTCAACCTTCGACACCAGACAAGCGGCACTACAAACCAAACTCCAGATGTGGACCCATATTCAGTTCGCCTGTTTGCCAAGTTCGAACAGGAAGTGTAATAGCCAATGACACAAGCTAGAATCCAAATAAACTCGGTTACGGGGAGCAATCCACCCAACGGTACTGCTATTTTGGTTGGCAGTACTGTTTCTGTAACCAACGTAAACAATGGAGGGGAAAGCACGTACCTTTGGGAGTTCCTAGATCGTCCAGAGGGAAGCACTACAACCTTCATCAACCCCAACATACAAAGCACTACATTTGTGCCTGACGTTGAGGGCACGTACCTGATTCGCTTGTCTGTAAATAGAACACTGGCAGACGAGCAAACAGACACACAGATAGTTGGCTGCAATACGGTACGCAGTGGGCTTAGATTGCCTGCTGCTGGAGAGACCACACAAAGCAGCACTTCTCGTGGTTGGGCTTTGGCAGTTAATCGCATCCTCAAGAAAGTAGACAGCTTGCTCAGTGACCCCGGTGTTGTTGTTGGGTACACAAGCGCAGGATGTAATCGTAGTGATGTTGTAAAGATTGAAGGAACAGACACTCTACTAAGCGGGTTGCCGGATGAAGTGGTCGTCCCAAGATTTGTTGCTGCTAGTGCTAGCGATATTGATGACGTGCGTCTACCTCTCTACGTGGTCGAGGAAGACATCGACGGTAATACGTCTATTTCACCATCTACAATCATCCGGTGTAGACGCTATGGCTTGTTTGGCCCGGTTACTGGAGCGCCAACGTTAGCCGATCCAATATACGTGGATGACAGCGGAGCTATATCTCTAACGGCTGGTACATACCAAAGACAAATAGGCACAGTAGCCAGCGTAGGCGGCGGAAGTTACTACGTCGCCTTTGATGGTGTTGTCAATGAGAGGGCACCTAGTAACACAGCAGAATATGTACTAAATACAGCCACTGCCAACAGTGCACTGCCAAATGCACTATTGCTACTAGCTCTTGCAAGTACATTCAACCTCAAAGCAGCCGACGCAACGACAGTACCATTTAAAATCACAAAATACAGTGCTGGCAGTACTGCCGATTTGGTTCGTATTGCCAATCATGCTGGCAATACAATGGTGTATGTTAGCTCCGATGGTGACATTATTTGGCCATCAGAGGGGAGAGTTATATCCAGTGCTGGCGGACTGTCGCTGGGCTTCAATGGCAGCGATTACTGGACTGTTGACTCTTCTGGCAATCTAGTAAGCGACAACAACACACTGATACAAGGTCTTGGCGATCCTGTTGATCCAACCGATGCTGCCCATAGAGGATTTGTTGAGGATACCGTTAATGCATACCCTCAGCACATATGGCAATTTGGTAACTCAGCCAGCAATACGGTTGAATGTGCACTAGATCCAGGCTTTGGTGTTCGTACGGCACCATCTATTGGAGGTGCCTTTCCATTGGCTGTTGTGCCTGTTGCTGGGGTTATACGTGGCTTTAGGGCGAGGTGTACAGGAGCACCCACAGGAGCAGCCCAGGAAATTTCACTGGTCATTAATGGCACTCCCCACGTTACTGTAGGCTCATTTACAACAGGAGGAGGAAGCCCACAATCTGTAACTGTCACACTAGCCTCTCCCCAAACGGTAAGTGCTGGTGATACAATAAGTATTCGACTCAAGCCGTCTGGTGTTGTCATGACGGGAGCAACAGAAGTAACCGCATCTGTCGTACAAACTGCAGAATAAAGGAGAGTAAAAATGCCAGCAATGCCGCTACAAGAGTTGTCTATTACAGCTTCGTCACTAGCTGCCTCGCCAAATATAACCCTTGAATTTGAACCAACCGAGTGGCTCATAGCTAATATGAGCTCAACTGCTGCTGATATCGTGTACTTCTCGTTCGACGGTGTTAATGTTCACGGCAAGGTTGTTCCTGGGTCCCCTATAGCCGGATGCTCCTACAAAATAAGGGCAAAAAAGCTTTGGCTTTATCGCCACGCTGGTGCTGCATCACCAACTTCTATTACCGTAATGGCCAGTTCGGAGAAGTAAGACAATGCCTACAGGAATATCCTCAGGTGGTGGGACTGTAAGTGATGGCTCCATTACAGAAGCTAAACTAGCAGCATTGTCTGTTTCTGGTGCAAAAATCAAGTCCAGCGACGCAGCAGCAATACGCACTGCAATAGGAGTTGGAGGGCCAGCCCCAGCCACCATAGTAAACGGCGGCGCTACTGTTGGCGCGCTCACCACAACACTCGGAGGTGGTGGCTATGGAGCAATAAGATTTTCAGGCACCGTAAAGGATGCGGCAGGGAGCGCTATCCAAACTCGCGGTATTTGCCGTTTTACAGGAACTGGAGTTGGTGGTACCTTCTACAGCATCCTAGACTACAACGGGACGCGCCAGCACACCACGCCGGGCGCCGCCGCAGGCGTGACCACCATGGAAGGGATGTTCACGTTCCAGACGGACGTGAACGGAGTATTCGACTTCAAGGTAGCCTGGACTGGCGCAGGCCCCCTGGTCTATGTGTTTGTGCAGTGTGGGGACGCCGTGGCCTCTACTTCCGGTACAATATTGTAGTAGGGATCTGCCAATGTCCTCGCTATCACAAATCATTCAACTCATAGGGCTAATATTCACTATCGTCACTACCATGATCGGTGGTATGTGGGCTTTCTTTAAGATATTGCAGAACCGCTCAATATCAGATACAGACTCCACAAAAGAAGCCGCAAAGTCAGAGGGTGAGGTGAAGGCAACATTGACAGGCATAAAAGACAATCTCAATACCCTTACTTCGCACATTGAGCGGCTTGAAGGCAAGATAGATACATTTAGCGAAGTGGCCGCACAACTAAAAGCTGACAGAACCCGCATTGACAATCTTGAGAAGGGCCAAACGGGTATCAATACCAAAATAGACACTCTGCAAACAACCATCAATGGAATGCAGACAGACGCTATAGCAAACTTGGCTAGTATGGTTAAGTCTGTTCTCGAAGCCAAAGCTCCCAAGCGCCGATAAAAACCAAGAGCTACAAACGACGAAGGGCTATAGTGCACTTTTCAGCACTATAGCCCTTCTGCTTTTTTGCTTCTTTGCCGCTAAAGCTATATATGCCCAAATTGCCAAACGTTACAAGGTGAAAATTCTACCAAACTGCTTATTTTTTAGCATTTAACTAATGGGTATCTTGCCTATTAAGAAGGCAATGTGGTACCTATTGAAAGAAGGTAAATATGGCAACCATTAAAGATTGGGCAAATAAGGGAAAAAGCAAGGACGATGAGGAAGTAGAAGATCCTGAATTGTCCGAGCGCAATGAAGACGAATTAGATGAGGAAGGACAAGAGCCTTCTCAAGACGATATGCCAGAGGACGAAGAGGACACAGGCATTTCGGAAGAGGAATACGAAGAGGTATTGGGATTGGTTCGTTCCTCATTGCCAGACATTGAAGACAGCATTAAGCAATTTGACCCAGAGGTACTAACCAATGCCGACGAAGAATTGCCAGAGGAAGATGCTGACATGCTGCTTGAGGACCTAAACAACATGGACCAAGAGCTATCGGATGACCTCTCTGGCATTGACGAGAGAACATGTATGAAGATTGCTCGGGAAGTTGAAGATGACCTTGAGGACGTAGAGCCTGCTGTATTGGCAGCTTGGCTATACAGAGCAGGAGAATTGATCTAATGGCACAGCAACTAACTATAGAAGGTGCATTGGTTATTAGTGAGGCCGTGGGGGATTACCAGGGCCAGTCTCAAGTAACCAACACCATTGCTGAGAAAATGTCCATATTGCAGTACCAAAATACTGTATACGTATTGTCTAGCGACAGCGCTCAAACAGTAGCTCTTGGTGCATTGACAGAGATCAATGTTCTGCAAATTCGTGTGGTTGGGAACAAGGTGCGGGTTAGAATCACCTCAACCGACGGAACAACGCAAGCCATTCCAGTGGACAGCTTTTTGTGTATTGTCTCAGATTCAGTTAGTATTACAGCAGTGGATCTAACACGTACTGCTGGCTCCGAAACAACCGTGTATGTTACTATTTGTCAGAAAGGTTAAAAGCTAGAAATGACTACCACAGCTACTAGAACACTTCAGGATGTTCTCAACGACGCCGACCTAAACCAATTGTCGGCTGCTCTGTACAAGGTTCAGCTTGGCGAACTACTCGAAATTCAGGAATACGACACTGGTACTATTACCGCCTCTGCTGCCGTAACCATTCCGGGTGGAGCTCTATTGGTTCAGTCTGCTCGCGTAGTGACAAGCGGTACTGCTGCTTCGGTTGGTTGCTATCTTTGTGCTGATTCTGGCGCAACAGCATTCCTCCCCACAGCAGCCAGCGAGCGTCCTGGTGTGGCAGTTCTTAATGCGGCCGGTACTACGGTTACATTCCCCAACACTGTAACTCGCGTCGTAATCCGTTACATCAAGAAGCCAGCAACAGCCATCAGCGGCTCGTTCGTATAATCTTGAGACAGCAATAACAGGAGAAATAGCCAATGCCTGAAGTGGACACAAAAAATGTCGATGTATCTAGTGACCTGGGAGGCGATCTAGATGCAGATTTGGACACAGAAGCCGAGAAGCCAGAAGCAGGTGCAGAGGGTGTTAAGGCGGAGTCAAAAGCTTCGCCCGATACATCCAATGGCGAAACACCTCTAAAGGCAGAATCCAAGCCATCTAGTCGTTTGGATTCTTCTAAAGAGATGGCCGCTCTTCGTAGACTGGAGCGACAGCAGGGAAGAGACAGAATGCTAGCCAAGCTGAATTCTGTTGCTAAGGAGAAAGGTTTTGATGACCTAGATTCCTTGCTCAATTCAGTCAACAAAGCTGCACCCGCTGAGAGCCCCGAGCAGCCCAAGAAAACATCGGAGAAGGCACAACTAGCCGAGCAAGTGGATAACTATCGGGCTTTGTCACAAAAGCAAGAGCGCATTATCCGCCAGCTTAAGGACCAACTAGCCGACCTCAAAATGACTACATCCCTAGAGCGTCAAGCTCTTGAGGCAGAGGTCAATGATGTTGATTATGCGGTTAGCTTGCTTCGACGTAAGGCTAAGGATCTTTCTGAGGATGAGGCCAAGACCTTTGATCCCAAGGCATACTTTGCAGAGCTAAAGGCATCAAAGCCATATCTCTTCAAGCAAGCCGCGGAGTCAAAGCCAGAGCCAAAGAAAGAACCTGCCAATACCGGACCTGCCAAGCAAGACAAGGCAGCCAAAGCCGACAAGATTGAGAAGGCAGAGGACAAGGAGAAGCAGGTAGATGTTCGCAAAATGTCCCGCAGAGAATACAGCGAATATCTAGCCAAAAATGGGCTTCGGGATCCAAAGACACTGGTATAATTGGCTGTAGTATCTTGGCCAATTACGGAAACACATTGCTACAATAAACACAATCGAAAGGTTCATTAGGAGACTACAATGCCAGATTTCAGCGTTATTCTTGGCACACCTGAAGTGCGGAAGATTGTTCAGGAAGGTGCACTTGAGCGTGCCTTTCATGACGCTCTATTCCCCAACATGCTATTCCGCGCCGATGCTGTGCCTATGCCATGGCCAGCAGGAGTAGGCGATACATATATTGCCTCGGCACCAGGCCTCATTCCTCCGGTGATGGCTCCTCTGACTCCTGGGCGAGACCCCGAGCCAGTAAGCTATCCAATGGAGCAGTGGGAAGCTCAGGTCCAGCAATACGCATCGACCATTGATACACACATGCCCACCTCAATCGTGGCCATTGTGGATCTGTTCATGCGCAATGCTCACCAACTAGGTATGCAGGCCGCTCAGACTATGAACCGTATTGTACGAAATAAGATGTACAATGCTGCCGAGTCTGGTTGGACCGTAGCTAATGGTGCTGGCGTTGCTTCGACTTCTCTTACCGTAAAGAACATTGCCGGGTTTACTCGTGCACGTTCGGCCTCTGGTAGCAAGGTTCGATTTGACACTGTATCTAGCTCGAACCCCCTGTCTATTACTGTTGGCGGTACTGCTGCTTCGGTAATTGCTTGTACTCCAACCAACACCGGCAGCGAGGTTGGTCCTGGTGTTCTAACTCTTGCCTCTGGTATTTCTTGGTCGGACCGGGATTACGTAAAGGCAATTGATGCCACAGAGCTAGTTCGCGTTGGTGGTGGAAACTCAGTAGGCTCAATCGGCACTACTGACCTTCCTGGCCTTGCTGACATTCGTTCGGCAGTAGCTATCTTCCGCCGCAACAACGCTCCTGTGCACCCCGATGGTCACTTCCACGCACACCTAGATCCCGACTCAGAGGCAATGATCCTTGGCGACCCAGAGCTTCAGCGCCTAATGACCGGAGTTCCTGACCACTTCACATATCAGGAGTTTGCTCTAGGCCGAATGCTTGGCGTGATCTTCCTCCGCAACAACGAGTGTCCTATCCCCCAGACTGTGTATCCTTACGATGGAACTACATTCTCGGTGAATGACAACTTCGGCGGAGAGCTATACAGCGACGGAACCATAAGCGGTACACCAATCCACCGTATTCTCCTCTCAGCAATGGGAGGAATCTACGAGTACCGAATGGACATGTCCGGCCTTCTAACCGAGGCAGGAATGGTTGGCCGCTCTGGCGATATACACGTTGTTAACAACGGCGTAGACATTACAGCCGATGGTGTGCAGCTTATCGTACGCGCTCCACTCAACCGCCTACAGGACCAAGTGTCAACCTCTTGGAAGTTCATGGGCGATTGGCCTTGCCGTACAGATGCTTGCACTGGTGGGCCTGGACGCTACAAGCGCTTCTCACTCATCCAGCACGGTCAGGCATAGAGTTAATCCTCTGTAGCCTGCGCGCTCAATGGCCCGGTTGCTGTAATGGCTTCCGGGCCATTCTCTTTCTGCCATGTGCTATAATCACAGACTATGGGACGAAAGAAGAAGCCACAAGCCAAGCAGCCCGAAGCGCTGGAGCCACTAGGAGGCGCTCCAGAGGCCGAGGAGCTACCCGCTGCTACCCACCTAGCCGAAGAGGCAGAGAAGCCGCTAGAAGCCGTTATAGAGCCCGCTGCGTTCTACCCTGTAAAAAGAACCTATGAGGTGGTTGAAGATCGCACAATAACCATAGGGATGCACACAACCAAAATTCGTAAGGGCAAACAGGTTATATGCGATGAGAACGATCCATATCTAATTGAACTTCTGCGACAGAGAGTAATATTGCGCGAGGTTGTCTAATGCTCACAGACGATGAAAAGATGCGGGTACGGTACTTTCTTGGTTATCCATTGACCGAGACAGTCTACTCATTGCAGTCTGGCAGCCCTGTACCTTTGCAGACATACTTCTTGCTTGAGAGCGCAATGAACCATGTTATGTCCGGAGCTATTCCGCGCATACGCCAAATACTAGCTGTGCTTGAGAATGTTGAAACACAGCTTATTGAAGCACAAACCAACCTAGCCGCAGAGCAGGTTGGTGAATTGCGATTGCGCTCTGCAGACAATGGCAAGACACACACAGACCTATTGGAGAGAGAGTATAGGCGCTGGGCACTAAGGCTGTCAGAGTGCTTTGGAGCGCCCGTATATTGGAATGCTTCGAGGTTTAGCGGCTCCGGCGCTTCTCTCAATGTCAGGGTATCTAACTGCTAAAGGTGTAGAGCAATGTCAAAACGTAGAGTTGTTAAGAACGTAAAGGGTAAGAATGGCAAGAGGGTCAGTAGGGCATATTGGGTTAACGATAAGAAAGCCCACGATGCCGTACTTAGTGCAGCAGCAAGATTGGCCAGGCCACGAGGAAGCACCATAGCCGAGTTGTTGTTTGGCACAAGCCATCTACCTGCAGAAACTAGGATGCAGATGGCCCAGATGCAACACAACCTTAGGCGTGGAAGACCACCTGTATAATGCCTATTCAACCTAACCAATACAGCAAAACACTAGCGGCTAAGCTAGGGCCAGTAGCAGATAAGATAAGAGATCTATCCTCTGTGTTTGGCCTTCGTCCGTATATTGTCCGCTTGGTTAGAACTCGTTGGACAGGAGAAGTGCGCGGAGATGGTGTTGAGGAAGTCATTTGGTCTAAGGACTTTGTACCAACCCCAAAGCTAGACAACAACCTAGGCTCTATTGATATGCAACTCCAGAACATTGGGCTTGATGAGCAAGGTTCTTTGAGAGTGTCGCAGATAAGCACTTCCTATACAGAACAAGAACTACTCGGCAAAACAGCAGATAACCAAAGCATCCCTCTCAATGAAACCTTTTTCTGGGAAATAGAGTTCATGCGTCGGGATGGCACTCAACCTATTAAGCGTAGGTTTTACCCGGACACATTGCCTACGTTAGATCCAGGTAATTGCCAGTGGGTCATCAACATCAAGAGAGCACAAGGTGATAGGTAATGACAACTAGAGCAGGACTAAGAAAAGTAGTTAAGTCTGTACGCACCAAGAAAGGTGTTGTACGTAGGTCATATTGGGTACGTGCAGGCCAGCAAGTCAAAGCTGGTGGCCTCGCTGCTGGTGCTATTGGTGCACTTGTTGCAGGTGGTTGGGTTGGTAGCGGCTTGGGCCAAAGAGCCGGAGCCGCTATTGCTTCTCGCAGAGCCGAGCAGATATTCCACGAGGGTTTGGCTGGGGGCACCACATCATCCCTCAACCGCGGAGCTAGTAGGGCCTATAACCATATGGCAATGGGCGGCCTAGCTGGAGCCATAGTAGGTACTGGCGTTGGTGCTCTTGCTGGAGGATATGTAGCAGGAAAATTGGCTACCGCTGGCGCTCGTCGTGGCTTGTTTAAGCACAACACAGTATGGGCGCGTAGAATTGGAGCCACTGCCGGGCTTATTGGCGGAGCCGTTATAGGTTTTCATGCTACCAACTACGGAGACAACAACAGAGCAGAGCGGTTTAGAGAAGCCTACAATGCTAGAGTTCGACAGGCTAGAGGCGAGTACTAATGGCAGCTAAAACCATCAGAGTTCCTGTGAGTGAGTTAGGCAAGAGAGAGAAGCAACTCGCTCTGCACTATAAGCAGGACATTATAGATGGTATGTCCGTTGCTAAGTCTCAAATCAAAGCGCTGTTGTACGACCACACTTCGTCTAAGAGAAATAGAACAGACGGCAAGAGCTATACACCAGTAGCAAGCGGTCAGTTCAGGGCGTCTTGGAAAGTCAATGTCAGTGCGGCCAATATGTCTGCAACTGTGAGCAATGATGCCAAACACAGTGAGTATGTTGAGGAGGGACGTAACCCTGGAAAAGTAAACATGGCCAAGATCCAAGAGTGGGTAGATCAGAAACTACACCCATCGCCAGGAACATCTAGAGCAGTGGCATTCTTGATTGCAAGGAAGATCCGGGCAAATGGCTTCGGTGGATATGGCTTCCTCAGTGGAAAGGTCAGCCCGGATCTATCACCAAAGATACAGAACATCATTCGCAAGAATGTACTAGGACGTTTGCGCCGTAGGATGAAGTAGTATGCCATCTCGATTAATCACAGATAGCACAGAGCACATAGTATTGAATGGAAACTGCACAACAGATGCAGTTGGTGGGTTGACTCGTGGATTGGCTGAGGTGCTGGCGCAGATTGAACTAAAGCCATCATCGGGAAGGGCAAAGGTTAAGTTTGCTCAAGTGCTCAATGGCTTTGCCGAACCAGAAGTGTTTAGCGCATTCCCCAGCGCTTGTGTGTATGCTCTTGAGGCAGAGTACGATGAAAACTATGCTATGAATGTTGTCCCCAGCTCTATGCTCGAAGAGACAGCAACAAATGGTTCGCAGTTGTATATCACCAATGAGCTATCTTGCAGAGTCAACGTTGAGATATGGTGCCAAGATACCAAAGAGCGCAGCTTGTTCGTAAATGCTATCGAACAGCTTAGCTCCCCTGTTGAGTATATGTCTGGTATGAGAATTCAACTCCCACATTACTACAACACAACATGCACCCTGTCTCTCAAGAGTGTGGAATACGAAGACACAGAGGAGCTAAACTCTAGGCGCTACCGCAAAGCTAGGTTTACATTCATGGGCTCAATGTGTGTATTTAGAACACATACATTGCCAAAACTCAATCCAAAAACCAAAGTAACCGTAACAGACATAGAAAACGATGGGCTGTAGGTTATTATGTCTGGTAACATCTATAACAAGAAAAGAGGAACCTAATGTCAGGTGCAGGCTTTATTCGTCGCTTTGGATATTTTCCAGGCACATCAGAACTAACCGCCATTGAGGGCGTTGTAATAGTAGACAGCCCGCCCGTAGGGGGCATTTCAGGTGTTGGGACTGGATGCGTAGCCGTCGTTGGCGAGTGCTTGGATCAATCCTATGCCTGTAAGGTTAGTGCTGCTGGTTTGGTGTCTAGAGACATTCGACCAGTTGAGATTTTCTCGGGCACAGACCTAGTGGACAAGGTAGGTGGGTTTGACAGTGAGCTTGGTGATTTCGGCTCTGAGATGGGCAACCTTTTCGTAGAGTTGCGCAACAAGCAATTCAAGCGCTTGGTTGTGTCTCCTGTTGATCTCCTCACACCAGCGTCAGGGAATACCTATGGCGTTCGTATGTGGAGGAGTTTGCCTACCAATACATCTGCCACCGATGTAACTCCAATAACTGCTGTATTGCCAGCTTCTGCCGCTGCTGGTACTGAATTTCGTACCGGATCTGACAGAGTGAAGCTCGCCCAGAAGGTTTCATTTACAGCCAAGACACCCAAGTGCACCGCTGTAGATGGTGTTACTGAGGTTTCTTCTGGTGGGTGGACTGGCGGACCTCCTGTAACAAATACTGTGGCAACCATCACCTCGGCATCTGCTGCATTCGTGGCAAATGGCGTATCTGAAGGTGACGTTGTTGTTATTGGATCATTGGCTGCTGCTTCTGGTGCTAACCTTGTGTGTGCTGGCGCTGGTCTTTTGAGAGTGGTTTCGGTGGACTCTGCTACTCAAATTACAGTACAGAAGATGGATGGTTCAGTATTCACAAACACCACAGATTGGCAGGCAGGTACAGCACTAGCATTTAGAGTGCACTATGCTTCCGATGCCGATACAGGTGCAGATCATCAGTACAATGAGTCTGCGGGCTACACGGTTCTAGCAATGCCCATCACAGCAGATGTAGCACGTAGAACAACCCTAACCCCTTTGTATCCTGCTTCGGCTGCTTCGGCTACAAATTGGGAAGCTCTAAGCGGACTGTCTATGAGAACCCACTACACCGGAGATACTACAAACGGATTGACCTATACATCAGTAATCCAAGCTCCAAATGCAACTCTTAGCTCTGGTATGAGAAGCCGTTACCAGGCCTCGTTGGATGCTCTGCTCAATGACGATGATCCTACAAACATCATCAACATTGTCACTCTAGCCCGTAAGGATGGTGCAGGTACTCTAAAAACCTCACTAAAGGCGCATTGTCTTACAGCATCAAGCCGAGGACTAACTCGCATTGGGGTTATTTCACCAACACTGGACTATCTGTCTCTCTCAAACGTGATTAGCTCTAGCGGCGAGGGTGTTGGAGTTCTAAGAGACGAGAGATTGATTTACTCTTGGCCTGCTTGCAGAACATATATTCCTGAAGCATCTGGGGTGTCCATTGCAACATCGGATGGAAGCACAACCACAGACGGCATATTGGATACATCAATGGATACTTGGGTAGCTGCATTGCTGTCTAATTTGCAGCCTGAGCTTAACCCAGGACAAGCCAGCGATCCTGTGCCAACTGTATTTGCCTCTATCATTGGTTACGCAAGAGGCACACCAAAGCTCGACCTATCAAGCTACATTCTCCTAAAGCAATATGGCATTTGTGGGCTTCGTATGACCCGTGAGAGTGGCCCAATACTACAATCAGGCGTTACTACATCGCTCACCGCTGGACGCAAGAACATTAATCGCAGACGAATGGCCGACTTCATTCAGGACTCATTGGCTGCTCGGTATGCCCAGATGTCCAAGCAACTAGCAACAAGGGCTAAGAAAGATGCATTGGCCTCAGAGACCGATGCCTTCTATGCTGATCTGTTGTCCGAGAACAACCCAGCAGCACAGAGGATTGATAGCTATTTGGTTGATGACAAGTCAGGCAATACACCAACGCTAAGTGCAGCCGGTGTACACGTCATCATCTCAAAGGTGAAGATGCTAGCAACATTGGATACCATTGTTGCTCAGACTGAAGTGAGCCCCGATGCTGTAACTGTGACTACATAACCTGCAATACAGCCCTAAAGCTGTATGTAAAGAGCCCAGGTTGCTTAATCGCTTCCTGGGCTCTTCCATTTTTATTTCTTTGCTGTTCTGGCAATTTGAATTAAGGCATCTCTGAATTGAATGGGCGTAGCTTCTCTTTTCTTCTTTGAGAGAACTGTCATCGCCCCTTCCCGTTTTGCGCGTACTATTGCACTTGGAGATATGCCAGCAGACTGCATTGCTGGTTTGCCCCATTGCAACTCTGGCAAATCGCACCCCACTGCATATAGCCACGTGGGCTTTGCCGCAGGATGGCCGTAATGGCCTTGGTATACGCAGCATGTATAGCCAAGGCCATCCCCAGCAGGAACCCAGCCCCCTGACACTGGTGGAGCTTTTAGGCCATTTGCTGCCCAGGCCCTAGAGCCAGCGGGGTGCTCCAATACACCGCCACAACGACGAACGGAGGCAATGGCAGATGAGAAACACCCGCCATCGTCACCAAGTTTGTATCTGCCTTTGTGTTTGAATGATCCAGTGGCAAAACGACCCCAACGCTGACACGGTGGATGTGCTATTACTGGATGATCGTTGCAGTAGGATTTGGCATCCCCCAAAGGCAGGCCATAAGGCTCAACATTTTGCACACCGTAGTAGATGCCATTGTGCTGTACAAACAACGCAGCAATGGTTTTTGTTAGCATCCTACTCTTCCCAAACTGCTATCGTTGCTGTCTGTTCGGCCTGTACTTTGTATTTCTTCTTACAGCTTTTGCATGTACCAGTCACGGGTATGTGCTTGGACATTTGCTCTGCTGTTATGTGTATGTCTCCATAGGAAAACTCACAATTTGGGCATTTGAAGTGTATATGCTTGTCTTCTGGTATCAATTGGCTCGTTGTGGCACTAACCAACTTAACATCTAGTTTGTTTATTGCCGCCAAGCTAGTTACATACCTGCGATTGCACTTACTGCAATCTACAAACGTGTGCGTATCAGCACCAACAAACCCAAGCGGGATATCAGTGGTAGTCCGATAGTCACATGGTGCACAATACAACTCTACTCGTATATGTGAGTGTGGCTGTACCTTGATTGATGTTTCCATTTTTCTTAATCCTGTGTTTTTGAAATGTAAGGTCGGATGAAAGCCATAAACCAAAAGGCCATAATGCAACACCAGACAATGAGCTCCCTTTTAACCCAAGGAACGCCAAGGCCGAATTGAATTATGTTTTTGGACATGACACAGCCAAAGATCAACATCCCAATTAGGCCAGCCCAATAGGTTAGTGTAGCAGCCCAACCGCTTTCGGTTAGGTTGTCCCTGCTGTCTGGCTTCATAACGTCAATGAAGCCAAGCTTAAATGACCAAGTGTAGGTCGGAGCTTTGCCTGTAACTACTTCTGAATCTCTGTATGGATTAGTCATGCGTGAATGTACCTCTAATGCAAATCCAATGGAACAACAAAAACCTAGAAACCAAGTTAAAAACTCTAACATTTCTGTGTGTGCCATAGAAGAAATACGACATTAACAAGAGCATGGGCCAAATGAGGCAGTTTGGTCTTTGGGTCTAGTTGCTCCCCAAGCCTCCAAGCTGTTATGTGCCTCATGAGGGCGGCATAGAAGCGATCCTCGGGCCGTTCTATGCGCTGCCAGTTGTCCTCGCCATATTCAGCAACCTGGACTGTAAGCACCTCTACGGCTTGCTGTATGGGCCTTAATGGCAGGAGGTCCCATCGCAGTTTGCCTTGGTCGTTCTTTATGCCTACTGTTTGTGAGTTTTGCACTTCTTCCTGAAAGATGGCGGCAATACGGTCTGGGTCGAAGTTATCTGCAAACTTCTGCGTTATGTCTACAACGATTGGTTTCTCAGTCATTGTGCATCTCTTGGTTATGTGGTTGTGCTGTTCTTGTACGAAGCTTGGCAATAAGGTTAGATATGCCAAGAGCAGCTTCGATGTTTGATTGTGCTGTTGTATTTAGCGATGGGTATTGGACGCAGTATCCAATGTACACATCACCAAGGAGTGTATTTTGCTTATAGACCCTGTATTCCATGGTTGTTACTCCACCAGTGTGTATGTTTTCTTCGTGCCATCTATCTCAAGGACATGAAGCGGTTTAGCTACGCTGTTACAGTGCATTGCCGAAGCTGCAAGAGCCTGTATCACGCGGTCCTTGGTTGGCATCGAGAGAGTTGAAAATAGTGAACCAAGAGCTACCTGCGAACCAGAGCCAGCAGCAGAATAGCCATGTGCAGAACGGTACACAGACCAATCGCCTTGCAGATAGAATACTTTTCCACCAATAACCAATAACACTTCTGACTCTAGGTCCTTCATTCCAGGTGTTATTCCTCTCCATGTGTTGGCTAGGTATTGGGCATATTGCTTTGGGGTCTCCGCTGCTCTCTTATGGCGTACTTTGTGTTTGGTGTAGAAGTTGGTGAAGTTCATTGCTCCGGCCCACACGGCAATGAAGTTTGGTGTGATTACCCATTTTGGCTCATCAACAAGATCTACTTCACCTGTATGGTCAACTGCTGCACTGTCTGTACCGATAATGGCGCCTGTTGCTGTCTCAATTGCTACTATGCATGTCATTGGCGTTTATCCCACGTAGAGCTTGTTGTTGATTACAAACTTGCCCTCTTGTATAAGCACGACATTTGGTGTTACAAGATACTGGCCCTTACGCCCTTTGAATGCAGAAAAGACAGTAAATCCCGTTTGCCAATTAGGATCTTTATTGTAGTTGTGGTCGACAGTCAGGCAGGGATTAGCAACAGCAAAGTGAGTAATACCCTGAGACGTATGAGCAAACAATTGAGCTCTATGATGATGACCAAATACTACAGAACCAGCGCGATGCCTAGAAAGAGCACGATGAGCAAGATCAGCACTGCCAAGAGACTGGTTATGTCCATGTCTAAATGTAACTCCAAACAGATTAAGGTCTCGAGAATGGGCTGATTCTCTGCGCCAATGGATGTTTGTTGGCTTGCTCTTTGTCGATATTCTTAGGCCATGGGAAACAAACTGCTCTCTCAATGTCAAGCCTAGGGCGCCATATAGCTCCCTGGCTTTGTCTTGGAGCATTTTATCCCAGCGCTCTTCGTGATTGCCCTCTATGATGTATAGATCCTTGCAGTGCTTGGCAAGGAATGACAACTCACTAGCAAACTGCCGGATGTGTGGAATTCCAGTAACGTCCGATGTGCTTTCTTGTATGTATTTGCTGTACATGGGTAGGTCAACAAAATCACCGCCTACCACAATAATGTCCGGCTTTTGGTCTGTAATGTATTTGCGTACACCACTCCATGCCTTTTTATTGTGGTATGGCCAGTGTATGTCGCTCAAAAACACTACAGTTTTGGCTTTATTGGTACTTGGCATTTGATTTCTTATCTTGGTGGGAGTTAGAGTGTATCAAGGTGAACATATGGATTTCGTATCTCTAGTTACAAGTGCACCAGAATGGGTACACGTCGTAATCAACGTATTTACAGTGCTATGGTTGGTATGCACTGCATTGGCTGCCTCGCTTAGAGCCATGCCCGAGGAAAAATATGCTGCACTTGAGAAGGCTTGGCCTGCATTTGGCCACTTTGCAAGAAGCGCACGCAAGTTTGGCACCGATGTTCTTCCTTTTGTGGTTGAACTCGGGAAGGGCGTAATGTCAATATTTGTACGTCGTGGATAAACAGGAGAAACAACAAGTGAAGTTTAGCTCAATACTGCTAATGGCCATACTGTCCGTTAGCCAATGCTCAATGCCGCCTGTAAGCAATTGCACTCCAGGGCATTATGACTGCCATAGCGAAATGCCGGTATACTGCAATAGCGATACACGCTGGATGCCAATGTACCCTGACGAGTTGCGCTGTGACAGGCAAGGAATGATGTGTGTTGTTTCTGACAACGGTAGATCGAGCTGTGCACAACGCCCAGCTTCCGACAGTGGAGTTTCAGATGGACAGTAATGTAAATATGCAATTGGTATCTGCTGTATTCTCTCAGCAGATGTGCCAGAAACTAGGGGCTGTTGTAATTGACAAAGAGAACAGCACTATCATGCAAGGTGCTGCGATTGGCTTCGATGTGGGGCGGCTATTTGGCCTTAGTGGCCTTCCAGATGGCGCATACTTCAATGCCCATTTTGCGACTACCCTTGGACCAATGATTTTCATGCCCAAAGCTATTCGCAACGGAGATCCTTTGGCGTATATGTCGCTTCTAACACACGAGCTAGAACACGTCGCTCAATGGAAAGCGGAGAAGATTGGGATGCCTTGGCTCTATCTAACCGAGCCGTCAATGCGGGCAAGCTATGAGGCCCAGGCTTTTGGCGGTCAGTTGGATCTAGAGTATTGGTTCACAGGTAGACTGCCCACGGACCTAACACATCAGCTTAATTCACTGGCAAGCTCCTACCACCTACGCCCAGAGGATGTTAAGCAAGCAGAAGCATTTATGCTCTCTCACTTGGACACCATTAAGGCTGGGGGTCATGTGTCTCGGTCATCCTTGGAAGCTATTGTTTGGCTAGAAAGGAACTATCCCCAACTAAAGGGCAGCTTTTAATTGGGTGCTTAGTTCAAATAGCATAAGGAGAATACTGAGATGGTAAACGGACCCACATTGGTTATCTGGGCCGCTAATGGCATAGAAGCTGCTTGGCAGAAGAGCAAATCTTTGTTTGTCAAAAGCAATGTGCCAAATGTTGTTCTGCATTGTTGGCCTGGTCCTGGGGCTATTAAGGTGGCCAAAGAACTAAAGGCAATCAATCCGGGAGTCAACATTTGGTTTGGCTGTGGGGTTGATGGCATTGCACGTCGTTTGATTAGTGGCTCGCAGAACGAAGAGGCTTGTATCCGTGAGATGCTTACAATTGCCAGAGGCGTTGAGTTGTCAGGAGCTCTTGGCCTGTACTGGAATGCTGAAGCTGCCTACAAAGCCAATGGGGAAGATCGAAAAAAGATCGAAGCCATGGTTAAAAGAGGATTGGCCAAAGTCAAAGAGTTGTATCCAAATGTAAGGCAACTACACACAGCATACGATGGCCCCTCTCACGTTAATGGTTGGGGCGGTCATGGCGATTATTGCTGGTCTGCTTGGCTTGGAGACGAGAGCCCAATTGAATTCAGCATTCCTCAAGTCTATTGGGCTGCAGGAGGACCAAAGGGCATTGCTCGATACAACCTACATAAGCTGTCCTGGAAAACGGCACAAGACAATGGCCGCATCTCAAAGAACATGCCGACAATGCCATTCCTGCAAATACATGGTTGCGATGGCGCAGATATTGTCAGAGTGGCATTGGAGAGTAACGGCTGCTTCTTGTGGGCTTCGCCATCTAGATTGGACGACAAGGGCAAAGAGGCCGTATGCGTATTGGCCTGGATGTTTAGAAGCGGTCTGTGGTCAAAAGAAGCCATTAAGCAGTTTCAGGCTTCAAATGCCCTTACTGCCGATGGTGTCGTGGGGCCACTAACCTATGCTGCTTTGGTGCAAAAGAGCCAACAGCCATAGTCAACCAAGCGCTACAAACGACGAAGGGCTATAGTGCACTTTTCAGCACTATAGCCCTTCTGCTTTCTGCTTCTTCGCCGCTAAAGCTATATATGCCCAAATTGCCGAAGGTTACAAGGTGAAAGTTTTCCCAAACTGCTTTATTTTTCCACATTGAACAAGGAATGTGGTTAGTTTAAATGTGTCCTATTCACATACTTGGCTGCGAATTGGCCATACTCCTCCATTGTCTTTTTTAGTGCATTAGCCGTCTCTTCCTCATGCTCCATCATTTTCTCAATGGTTAGATCATGAGATGAAAGAATGGCATACACAGAGGTCAATACGCTCAATAGAGTTTCGTCTCCCTGTGCATGGGCAGACAACATTAGAGCGGCAATGACCTTTAGGGCATCTTTCTTATGCTTTGGATCGCACAGAGCATTGGTTAGAGATGATGAAAATTCTACTGTCCGTTTGTTATCTACACTCATTGTTGCTGTTCCTTAGATGATGCTGGCTTCTATTGAATATTCGAATATTGGGTGATGTAGTCCAAATATGCTGGCTGCCTTGAGAAACCAATCTGCCCCTTGCTTAATGATGGATTGGATGTCTGGTTCGTGCTCTATTGTTCTGGTGTAATTGATTGGGATTTCTAGATTGGCTACAACATTTCCATTGTGCCTAACCACTACCTTTAAGCGGCTGGAGTACATAAACTCAAACACTTTATTCCTGCTTTCTCTAATAGCTCTATGCCTTCTTTGTTTCTGTATTCCTCAAGATACACAACCCTGATTACACCGTCTAGGTTAATGATTGCCTTTGCACACATTACACAAGGGCTAAGGGTTGTGTAGATTACCTTTGGGTGTTCTGGATTATGGTTGTTGCAGTTGATAATGGCATTGATCTCAGCGTGCAAGCAGCCACATTTGCCCTCTTCGCCAGTGCAGCAATCTTGCATTCCAGCAGCACCACCATTGTAGCCAATGCCGTATACATATTTGCTATTTTCACTTGCAATCACACAGCCAACCCGCATTCTAGTGCAGGTTGATCTGTGCGAAAGAGCCTTAGCAAAATCTGTATAGATGCTACTAAACGTCGGTCTCATTGCTGTCTATTTCTACCAGTTTACTGAGAGCAATTATCTGCATTATTTGCCAGACCGTCACAGGCAACATTAGCAGGAACACCACAATAGTCTTAGCAACAAGTACAGTAGCAATGCAAAGAAGCAGCACAGCGTAGGCTGCATTGAGCAGGGCTTTGGTTAGCCGCAGTTTAATCCTCTTCTCGTTGTGATCGTTCTGCTTCCCAAAATTCGAATTCTCTGAGTGGTTCTTGTCTTCCATCTTTAAGCTTTCCTATTGCTTCGTTTTGGAGTTGTCTTACGCGCTCTTTGCTTATGTGCAGTCTTTGCGCTACAGCTTCCAGAGTTAATGTATCGCCAGATGCTTCGTATGCGGTGCAGGTATATGGCAGCATGTCTATATCGTCGGTATCGTGATTTAGAAATACTCTGCCATTGATCACCTGCAACATTAGGTGGTGTTCGCAAGATACAAATGGGCAGGGTCTGTGCTCCGAACCAAGATGCAAACGCAAACAATCGCTATATGTTCTTGGGCGTTCTAGTCTGTCGTACCATTCCCAATCATACTTGTCGGCTATTGTTGTTATTGGCTCTTGGGCTATTTCGTCTGTGGGTGGTTCTTCCAGGGGAGGGAAGTCAGTTACACAGAGGACAACTTCGGACTCTTCAGGATGCCCAGCAGAGTCCGAAAGCAGGTCGGCTGGGGGGGATATAGCCGACCCCCCATCAGCCTGCCCGCAATCGACGTATAGGCCCCTTGGCGTTGAATCGCAGTTTTCTTCATCAGGGCCCATAGCGGCGAAGCCTACTTTCTCACAACAAAAGATGACCAATCCATTAGACGGTATGTGTCACCGACAGAATCAACGTAAGTCATATTCCACATGTACTCACCTGGCTCTACATTGGAATTCACTGTGAGCGTAAACTCTACAACACCATCTTTTTGTCTTGGCGGTGAGCTATTGAGCGTGCTGCCATAGCCTATTCTAGATGTGCTCCCCTTTCGGTACACAGCAGCAGCAACATAGCTACTTGGATCGTCCACAGCCAATACACTGCCGTCTTTATTGGTCAGTGTTACGTGCAATGTCAGCGGTTCATTCTTTGCCAATGACACGCTTACTCTGTTGTCCCTAGGCTCAGAGATGTTATCGGTTGATTTGATGCCCTTGAGAAAGATTTTCATGTTCTATTCCTTAACGTGCCATTCCCATCTAATCTTATCCACAGGTTGCTTAGATGGTTTTCTTTTGCGAGAGGGACAAGACCATTCCCGCCCCCTCACCAATGCAGCTTGATGCCAGCCACATGCTTTATAGCTAGTTCCTGCTTCTGTCGCAAGTGTATAAGAAACCAATCGTTTATAGCCCAAAGCCACAGCAGCCCTCATTATTGCTCCGAGGGCTTTGCTTGCTGCATTCTTGGTTGTTCCGTCAGATGCAACCCTTGTGACCTCCAAGCAGCCAGCTAATGCCCTTGCTACAGGCCTACCAGCAATGGCAACACAAACCAGCTTCCCGTCCTCCTCAACACCGACTGCGAACAATCCGCCTTGGACTGGATCATGGTGAGAGTGGTGCTTCTTCACATGGACATTGGCTTCGGTGACTGTTAGAGGTACGACTTTGATCATAGGGATTGCACAATAGAACAGAACTCTATTGGCTTTGCAATGTGCTCAGTGATTTCTATGCCCAATTCACTGCACTTATCTCGAAGCAGTGGACTAATGACGTAATCATTGGGAACCACATACAGCTCATATATGCCAGTATCCTCATTCTCAAACTTAAGGACCCGGCTTTGCTTGACTCTCTT
>ERZ724522.405-NODE-405-length-28668-cov-7.458812_pt1 | contig 28668 bp, 29 predicted proteins | sample MGYA00376055_ERZ724522 | MGnify/ENA primary metagenome ERZ724522 (study PRJEB28724, sample SAMN07190884) | wastewater metagenome | isolation source: effluent of sewage treatment plant in Hong Hong | place: Hong Kong | collected 2016-03-17 ...
GGTCGAACAGGCGCAGTGTTTCAACCATCAGGGATTGATTGCGGCAAGAAAACCGGCGTGCGCTGCAAGGTCGAAGGCACGCGGCAGGGCGGCTGGTATTCGCTGCACACGATCCGGCTTGAGAATGGATCGGATGCGCTGGTCGGTGCGTTCTGCTGGTACAAAGGATGCGAAGGCAACCTGAAAAAGTTCGAATTGCGCGTCGACGGCAAGGTGCACAAGATGTCGGCCGAGCAGCGCGAGGCGATGAAGGCGCAGCAACGCGCCACCGAGGCCGCCGCCGAGGCTGAGCAGCGGCGCAAGAATGACAAAGCCGCGCGCCAGGCGATGCACACCTGGGGCAAGTGCCTGCCAGACGGGCAATCGGCCTACCTGGAACGCAAGGGCGTGGCCGGCTACGGCGTGAAATATTCACCCTCTGGCGCCCTGGTGGTGCCGATGACCGACACGCACGGGCGCATTCACGGCCTGCAGATCATCCGGCCCGACAAAAAAGGCGGGCGCGACAAGGATTTTTGGCCGGCGGGCCTTGCCAAGAAGGGGCATTTTCACCAGATCGGGCGCCCGACCACGGTTTGCCTGGTCGCCGAAGGCTACGCCACGGCGGCTACACTTCATGCAGCCACGGGTTTGCCAGTGGTGGTGGCGTTCGATGCCGGCAACCTGCTGCCAGTGGCCAAGGCGATCAGCAAAAAATACAAGGGCGCGAAACTCCTGATTTGCGCCGACGACGACTACCTCACCGGCGGAAACCCCGGTGTCACCGCCGCCAGCAACACCGCGCTGGCGGTATCCGGCGCCTATGTGGCCCCGATTTTTGCCGTTGACCGTGCCGGCCGGAAGCTCACCGACTTCAACGACCTGCAGGCGCTCGAAGGCATCGGTGCCGTGCGTGCGCAGATCGAGGCCCGTCTGTCGGCACTGGGGTGGTCTTCCGTCAGCGCATTGCGCGCGGAAGTTGCGCCAGAGGGGGGCGGGGGCAAGCGGCGTGCAGCACAGTCGGTCATGGAACTTGACGACCTGATAACGCGGTTTGTGCCGCTCGATGACGGCACGGGCGATTACGTTTTCGACACATGGACCAACAAGGTGGCGAAAAAATCGCAGATGGTCGCGCTACTACCCGCTGGAGTGCGCGGCGACGACATCAAGCGGCATCCGGTGTGGTATGAGCGCGGCGCCTATTATCTGGATCAAGTCGGATTCGACCCGGCCGGCAAGGATGCAAACTGCAAGCTCAACACCTGGCAAGGCTGGCCGATGAAGCCGAAGGCCGGGAAGTGCGACCGGCTATTGGAGCTGCTGCAATACCTGTGTAGCGGCGAAGAAGCCCCGGGCAAGGCGGAAGAAGTTTTTAACTGGCTGCTCTGCTGGATGGCTTACCCGTTGCAGAATCCCGGCGCCAAGATGAGCAGCGCCGTTATTATGCACGGCCCGCAGGGCACGGGAAAATCTACCGTCTTTCAATCGCTGGCCAAAATATACGGAGACTACAGCACCGTACTCAACCAGCGCGGCCTTGAAGACAAGTTCAACAGCGACTGGTCAGACTCAAAGCTGTTCATCCTCGCCGAAGAAGTCGTCACCCGTGCCGAAATGTGGCACATCAAGAACGAGCTAAAAGAGCTTGTCACCGGCGAATGGATCCGCATCAACCCAAAAAACATCGCCGCCTATCGCCAGCGCAACCAGGTCAACATCTGCTACCTGTCTAACGAAGGCCAGCCGCTGCCGCTCGACAACGACGACCGCCGGCACTGCGTCATCTACACCCCGATTGCCCTGTCGGAAGCCTATTACGACGAAGTATTCCTCGAAATAGAGCAGGGCGGCGTCGAAGCCCTATACCAGCACCTGCTTGACCTCGACCTCACCGGCTTTCACCCGAAGAAGCGCCCGCCGATGACCGAGGCAAAGCAGAAACTCATGCTGCTTTCCAGCCCCAGCGAAATCCGCTTCGTCAGCGAATGGATCACCGGCGACATTGGCCTGCCCGTGCTGCCATGTCTCGCCAGCGACCTTTACGCCGCCTATCTCAAATGGTGCCGAGCCAATGGCGAAAGCCGGCCGCGCCCCAGCAACCAGTTTCACGGCGCAATCAACCACCTGAACGGCTGGGAAAAAAAGAAAGCGCGGATCTACACCAGCGAGACCGCAGCCACCACCGACCCGAGGCCGATGGTATTCCCGCCGCAAAGCAACATCGAAGCCGCCGGCAACAGCCAAAAACCCGGAACACACATCGCGCGCTGGCTCACAGACTGCGCCAACAAATTCACCGAAGCGCTCAAAAGTGCCGAAGGGATGCAATGGGCCGCGTAAATGTTCCGGGTACACAACCCCATGTTCCGGGTACCCGGAACAGCGCAAACTCACACCAGTCAAGGAATGTTCCGGGCGTTCCGGGTGTTCCACCCTTCCGCGCCCGTGTGCGCGTAATCGCATCGCGCACGCGCACACATAAATTATTTCCCGTGCGCGCCTATAGGGAACACCCGGAACACCCGGAACATGCCAATAACGGCAAGGCTTCCGGCTGTTCCGTGTACCCGGAACATGAAATGTATACCCGGAACATCGCCAAAATGACCAAACCCCTGCGCGAAACCATGCCCGAAACCGCCGCATTCATCGACGCCTGCCGAGAAGCATTCGGCGCTGCCCAGGTTAACGCCAGCATCAAAGCCGGCATCGAAGGCCAGCCAACCTTCTGGGCAAGCGAAAACGGCATCACGGTGGGCACCAAAAGCATTGACCGGGGCATCTCCCTGTCTCAACTGCAGATCGGGCCGCTGAAAGCGATTGTGCAAGCCGAGGGGCGCAAATGATCGGCATCAAGGTCGAAGTGCGCGGTATCGAAGTTAAAAAGAAACTGGCCGGCCTCTCCCGAGAAATGCAGGAAAAAGTTTTGCAACCGGCCATCAATAAAAGTGCTGACAAAGCAAAGGCCGAAATCAATCGCCTCATCCCGCAGGAATTCGCCGTTAAATCCAGCGAAGTGCGAAATTCCGTCGATATTCGCAAAGCGCGGGCCGGCAACCTCCAGGCGGTCATCGAGATATTCGGCTCCGCGAAAAAGCGCGGCCGATCGCTCAACCTCATTCATTTCCTCGCCGCCGTACAGGCCGCTGGGCAGGCGATCAAGGTGCGCGGCGGAAAAGGCAACAAGCGCGAACTGGCCGCACTGCAAGCGCAGCTCGGATTCCTGATTAAAAAGGGCGGTGGTCTGAAAAAGATCGAAGGCGCGTTCATTGGCAACAAAGGAAGAACGATATTTGAGCGCGATACAGGCAAGCAGATGATCTCCCGGCCAGGGAAGCTCACCAAACATTCTCAGGCAATCAAGCCACTACAAGTCATCGGCTTCTCGCAGATGTTCAACAGCCGTCGCGTCAGCAGCCGCGTCATCGACAAAATCAACAAAGAAATGCCGGTCGAAATCGACCGCGCCCTCAAAATGCTATTGGCGCGTAACTCATGAGCCACGCCACCCAAGCCGCCTTCGCCCGACAAGTCGGATTCTCCCGCGCGCGCATCCACCAGCTCAAAGAAGCCGGGCGCCTCGTCATGGCCGCCGACGGCAAACGCGTCGACGTCGAAGCCAGCATCGCCCGCATGGCAGAAACCGCCGACCCCGGCCGCATGGACGTCACCGAGCGCCACGCCGCCAACCGCGCCAGCGCCGGCAAGGTCGCCGCACCTTCGAATACACCCGCGCCACCGCCGAGTATTAGCGACGCCAGCCTTGACCTTGAACCGAGCGGCCGCGCCAAGGCCAAAGCGCTGCTCATGCACTACGAGAACAGCATCCTTAAGCTAGAAATGGCCCTGCGCCGTGGCCTGCGCTTCGAGCGCAGCGCCGTCCGTCGCGAAGCCGCCGGCCTCGGCGCCATGCTGCGCGCCGGCATCGAGCGCGTCATCGACCAGACCGCCCCGCGCCTCGCTGCCTGCAGCAACGACCTCGAACGCCGCGTCATCCTCGAAAAAGAACTGCACCGCCTGCGCTGGATGATCAAGCGCGAAATGCCGCGTGCCCTGCGGCGGATGAAAGATAGCAACGGGAAGACCGGCCATGCGGAATAGCCGGACTTCCGACAACTTGACCCGCCGCCTTGCGCTGGGCTATCCTTGCCGTGCTGCCGAGAAAGAGGCAGCCGGGTTGGGAAGCCCGAGTGGAGCGGCGATGAGCCGCACAGCGCAAGCAATGCGGCTTTTTTGTCGCCTTGGCACACCCAGTTTATGGGCAGCCGGGCGGGGGAGCCGTAAGGCTCGCCGGTGCTCCACCGGTCTTCCTACCCCGTTCGGTCTGCCCTCCCGTATAGGAAGCGGGATGGCGGTACATAACCGCAACTGGAGCAATGTCATGACACAAGACCAAGTCGCAACCACGCCGCGCCGTCTCGGCCGTCCGCGCAAGAACCAAATCAATCAGCATTTCCCCGGAACCGTCATTCGTTTCAACTCTCGCCCGCGCCTTGTTGTCGGCGATGCGGTCGAACTATGCCGGAAAGTCCTGCCCGGAAACATCGGAAAGGTCTGTGTCGTCACGGGGTTCGACGAAAATGGATGGGTCGAAGTTCAGTCAATCTCCGGCGCGCTCGACTCACGCGATCTGGAAACTAACGAAATCACTCAGCAACACAGCATTCACGGCAGAGTGGCGCCGGATAACTGCTATCGCCTCAACCGAGAGCTTGTGAAAGGATACCGCTATGTCTGATCTAGTCCTGTTACACCATAACGAACCGATGACGACCTCGCTGGCGATTGCTGACGGGGTTGAGTTGGAACACAAAACCGTCATTCAATTGGTCAGAAAGTATCTGGAAGACCTGCAAAAGTTCGGGCCATGCGCATTTGAAATGCGGATGGTGGAAAGAAAACAGGGGGGTGGAAGGCAAGCGGAGGTGTTTTTCCTCAACGAAGGCCAGTCAATTTTTCTGCTAACCCTGATGCGCAACTCTGAAATTGTGGTGCGGTTCAAGTTGGCTTTGGTACAGGCGTTTATCTCTCTGCGCGACCGGTTGCAGTCGCCCACGCCAACGCTCACCACTAACCCCTCGCACAGTGCCGACATCTCCGTCGCCGCCGATCGCACCTTCCGCAGCTTCATGCGCGCTGCCCGCTCGGCTGGCATGTCGCTACCCGCCGCGCTGCGCATCGCCAACGTCAAGACGGTCGAGCGCACCGGCATCGACATGCTCGCCGAACTCGACGTCGACCCCGATGCGCCACCGGCAAGGCCGCTGCCGGTTGTCGAGGTTCTGCCTGATCCGTTCGTAGAGGCGCTGGTGCGTTGGGCAAACGATGTCGCTCCTGGAGAAAGTTACCGCATGGCCGATATTCTGCGCACGGTCAGCGGCATCGAGCCGACCAGCAAGGCATTTCAGCGCCAGTCGCCCACAACGGGTCGAGTGTTGAGGCGCCTTGGGTGGGGGCAGATTTTCACACGGGCCGGCGGCACCTGCCCGCATCGGTTTTGGGTTAAAAAATGAAAGGAAAAATCATGAGCGAACTTGAAGACATTGGCCGATACCACCAGTTGCGCGACCAGATTGACGCCGCGCTACGCGACCGAAACGGCGCCTTGGTCAAAGTCGTTGGCCTGACCAAGAATGCCAGCGAATCGCCCACCAGCCGCTACAACATCGGCCGGCGTTACAAGGCCGATGCGGTGCAGCGCTTGGTGGAAGAGGCCGCACAGCACGACGAAACGCTGCGCCGGCTACTGGTTGAAATCGAGCCTTATGCCCTGATCGCCGGCAAACCCGTTCCGACGCTGGAATAAATGGCCTCCCTAGCCGACCTTCAAGCCGAACGTGAGCGCCTGAAAGCCGCCAACGCCAAGGCAGAATTCGAGAGCGCAGCGGCGCAAACCTGCACCGCTGCCGACCTGCTCGCCGCCGGCAACGCCGTGCGCGCCCTCCTGCTCGACGCGCTGGCCGCTGTTGGCAGCGACTTCGTTTCCGCCATTGCCGGCGAGCGCGACGAAACGCGCGTGCATTACCTCCTGAGCGAAACCGCCCACCAATGGGCCACCGCCCTGGGCGAAAAAGCCGCGCAAGCCTCCAGCGCGCTGCCCGAACTCGGCGACCGCCTGCGTCGCGGAATCAAGCCGCGCGATTTGCTCACCGTCTCCGAATGGGCTGACCGCCACCGCGAACTGCGCAGCGGCACCAACGCCCCCGGCCCGTGGCACACCGACCTCACGCCCTACCTGCGCGAGATCATGGACGCCCTCAGCGAACATTCGCCGGTGCGCCAGGTCACCTTCTGCAAGTCCTCCGGCGTCGGCGGCTCCGAAGCCGAATACAACTGGATCGGCTACATCATGCACCACCTCGGCAACAAGGATCTGCTGCTGGTGATGCCGACGCTTGAACTGCGCGACCGCTCGCTCAATCCGCGCCTGGCCAAGATGATCGACGAATCGCCGGCGCTCGCCAGCCTTGTCGTCAACGCCAGCCGCAACAAAGCCAACCGCGCCGACCTGCTCGAATACGGCGCCCGCTCGCGGATCATCAAGGCTGGCGCCAACTCGCCCGACTCCCTGCGCTCCGACCATCTTCCCTACGTCATCTGTGACGAAGTCGACGCCTTCCCCTGGGACGTCGGCGGCGAAGGCGACCCGATGACCCTCATCGAAAACCGCCAGCGCACCTTCACCCGCGCCAAAACCTACCTGATCAGCACGCCGACCAAAGAAGGCGCGAGCCGCATCACCCAGCAATACGAGCGCAGCGACATGCGCCGCTACTACGTGCCATGCCCGCACTGCGGCGAATACCAGCACCTGGAATGGGGCGGCAAAGACTGCGGCCACGGCATCAAGTTCCGCCGCGCACCGAGGCCAGAAGGGCAAGAGGGCGCAGACGTGGTCACCGAAGCCGTCTACCTGTGCCGAGAATGCGCCGCCGAGATCCCCGAATCCGCCAAAACCGAGATGCTCGCCAAGGGCCGCTGGATCGCCGCGCGCCCGCACATCAAGCACCATCGCGGTTACCACATCAACGCACTGTACGCGCCGGTCGGCCTCGGCCTGTCGTGGGTCAAGGTCGCGCAGAAGTGGATAGACAGCCAGGGCGATAGCGCCGAACTCAAAGCCTTCTGGAACACCTACCTCGGCCTCGTCTATCGGGAAGAAGGCGACAGCATTGAAAACATCAGCCTGATCAGCCGGCTTGAAGTCTATCCCGTCGCGCTCCCCGTCGGCCTGCGCACGGCCGGCGTCGACGTGCAGAAAGACCGCCTCGAACTGACCATCGTCGATTGGGGCGCCGGCGAAGAAGGCTGGGTGCGCGACCATATCATCCTGCCCGGCGACACCGCGCAGCCGCAAGTGTGGGAAGAACTGCATGACACCCTTGTCGATCAGGAAGTGAAAGTCGCCGCCATCGACTCCGGCTACAACGCAAGCCACGTCTACGCCTTCGTCGTCAAGCGCCGCTGGTGCTTTGCCACCAAAGGCGTGTTCGGCATGAGCCGGCCATTGATCGAAGACGAAAAGAAGCGCCGCCAGCGCCTGCGCGTCAAGCGCAAACGCGGCATCCCGGTCGAGCCGATCGGTGTCGACGGCGGCAAAGGCCTGCTCTACTCGCGCCTGAAACTCACCGCCGCCGGCCCCGGCTACATCCACTTTCCGCAAGAGCCAGCCTTCGACGACGAATATTTCGCCCAGCTCGCCGCCGAAAAGCTCGTCACCAAGTTCAAAGGTCATCGGCCGATTGCCGAATGGGTGCAGATGCGCCCGAGAAACGAAGCGCTTGACTGCCTGCTGCTTGCGCTGGCCGCGCTGCGGCTGTCAGGAATCGACCCGAAACAAGCCATTGAAAAACAAAAAACCGAGCCACCGGCCACGCAGTCGGCAGCCGCGCAACAACGGGAGCTTCAAAAACCGCAGCCGGCGCAACGCGCCGTCTACGGCAGCAACGAATGGAGCAGCCGATTATGATCGCCACCGCCACCGAATCACGCCACCAGGATGCTGCAGTTGCCCTGCACAATGAAATCACCACCATCATCCGCGAAGAAGCCGGCATCGACGAAGCGAACGCCTCAAAGCTCGCCGAAGACATCACACGCGGCCTGCGCAAGCGCTTCACCGGGCAGTACCTCGGCGACTACTACCTCGCTGGCGGCATGACCCTGCGCGAGCGTGCGGCCAGAGATCAGGCCATTCGCACCGAATTCATCGGCACCAATCGCGCCGAAGTCTGCCGCAAGCATGGGATTAGCAAGGCGCGGCTTTACCAGATCGTCGGCCGTAGATAGTCCAGTCCGCACCCTGAAAACTAGACCGCAGACCCGGTAGCGTGGCGCGCATGACCACCGCCACCGACATGCTCGTTAAATACATGGCCGCCGAGCAGGCCATTCTAGAGGGCAAAGAAATCCGCTTTGCCGACCGCTCACTGCGCATGGAAGACCTGCCGGAAATTCGCAAGGGCCGGCAGGAATGGGAACGTCGCGTCAGCAGCGAAACCCATAAGGCAGCCGGCGACAAAAACGCCATCGGTGGTGCAACCTTCAGCGTAGCGAGGCTCGATTGAAAAACCCCGTAGACAGTATCGTCGAATTCTTCAGTCCGCACGCCGGGCTGCGGCGCAAATCGGCACGCTCCATCCTCGCCGCCTATGAGGCCGCCAACCCGTCCCGACTACGCAAGTTCCACCGCGACACCGGCAGCCCGAACCGCGACGTTTCGCGCGGAGCTGTACCGGTGCGCGTTCAGGCGCGCCACCTCGCACAAAATCATGACATCGCCCGTGGCGCGCTGCGCACCCTGGTCAACAACATCGTCGGGCCATCCGGTATCGGCATCGAACCGCAACCGCGCCGCGCCGATGGCAGCATTCACGCCGAATACGCTGCCGCCCTGCGCGAAGCGTGGCGCGACTGGGGCAAGCTGCCCGAAGTCACCTGGGCGCACCACTGGCCACGCGTCCAGCGCCTCACCGTTCGCGCCTGGCTGCTCGACGGCGAAGCTTTCGCGCAAACAATTTCAGGCCCCACGCCGTATCTCGACCACGGCACTCGCGTACCGTTCAGCCTCGAACTGTTCGAGCCGGACATGATCCCGATGGATTACGACAACGGGAACAATATCCGCCAAGGCATCGAGCGCAACGCCTGGGGCCGCGCCGTCGCCTATCACGTTCACAAATCCGCTCCGAACGACACCTGGGCCGGTCGCACGACCACCGACCTCAAGCGCATCGACGCCGCCAGAATGCTGCACATCGCCGCCATTGACCGCATCGGCCAGATTCGTGGCGTCTCCGAATTCGCCAGCGTCATCACCCGGCTCGAAGACATCAAGGACTACGAAGAATCAGAGCGCGTCGCCGCCAAAATAGCCGCCATGCTTACCGGCTACGTCAAGAAAGGCAATCCCGACCTCTACGACCCTGAAGGTGCGCAGAAAGACGAAGCCGGCAACCCGCTGCCACGTGAAGTTCGCTTCTCGCCCGGAATGATCGTCGACAGCCTCGCTGTCGGCGAAGAAATTGGCATCTTCGACAGCAAGCGCCCGAATCCCAACGTCGTTACCTTCCGCCAGGGGCAACTGCGCGCCGTCGCCGCCGGCATCGGCGCCAGCTACAGCAGCATCAGCCGCGACTACAACGGCACCTACTCCAGCCAGCGACAAGAGTTGGTCGAGCAATGGATCAATTACGCAACGCTCACTGACGAATTCACTGGGCAATTCGTGCAACCGGTATGGGAGCGCTTTGTTGACGCCGCCAATCTGTACGGCATCGTCAAAACGCCGAAAGACGTGGTCACCGGAACTGCCGATGACGCCCTGTTCATCGGCCAGAGCATGCCGTGGATAGACCCGCTAAAAGAAGCCAAAGCCTGGAATCAGTTGACGCAAGACGGTTTCGCCAGCGAAGTTGAAGTCATGCGCAAACGCGGCGTCAACCCGCGTGACGTGCTGGAGCAAATCGCCACCTGGCGTACGCAGGTCGCCGAAAAAGGGCTGCTCTTCACCTCAAACGCCGCCACCGACAAAGGACCGGTGCAGAACATCAACATCGACCAGAGCCAGTGACTGCAGAAAGTCCAGTCCGCACCCTGAAAACTAGACTCTGAAAAAAGCATCCTGCTCGCTACTCAACATCAATTGACCGAGCGAGGCAAGCAGGATGCCGCAACAAACCCCGAAGTGGTACAGCACCCGGATTCGCGCCAGCGCGCCGCGCTCTGCTGAAGTCTTCATCTACGGCGACATCGGCGCCAGCTGGTACGACGAAACGACCACCGCCGCCGATTTCGTCAAGGAAATCTCCGCGCTTGACGTCGACACCATCACGGTGCGCATCAACTCCATCGGTGGCTCGGTCCCGGACGGGCTTGCTATCTACAACGCCCTCAAACGTCACCCGGCCAGCGTCACCACCGCCATTGACGGCATGGCGCTCTCCATCGCCAGCCTGATCGCCATGGCCGGCGATACCGTCGAAATGGCCGACAACGCCATGCTCATGATTCATGCCCCATGGACCTACGCCGCCGGCAACAGCGGCCAGTTGCGCGACCAGGCCGACGTCCTCGACAAGTGGGCCGCCGCCATGAGTACCAGCTACGCAGCCAAGACCGGCAAGCCAACTGACGAAATCCTCGCACTGCTCACCGATAGCGTCGACCACTACTACACCGCCGCCGAAGCGCTGGCCGAAGGCTTTGTTGACTCGGTCGTCGCCGCTATGCCGATTGCCGCATCAGCCAGCCTGTCAGCGGCCGCACATTCCCGTTTCCGCTCGATGCCGACACAGGCAAAGAGTACCCCTGCAGCCGTTGCTGCGCCCGCAAAGGAGCACTCCATGCCCGAAGCAAACACCCCGGCGGCGCAATCGACCGCCAAGCCTGAAGCACAAATCGCCGCCGCCGCCCTGGCTGCGGATGCCACACGCCGCGCCGACATCAAAGCACTGTTCGCCGGTCACAGCGGCAAGCACGAAGGGGCTGATACTGTCCTTGCCGCCTGCCTCGACGATCACGGCTGCACCGCCGAGCAAGCCGGACTCAAGCTGCTCGCTCACATCGGTGCCAGCGCCACGCCGATTGCCGGAAATCGCATCGTCACCATCGCTGACGAATCCGACAAGTTCCGTGCCGCCGCCGTGCAATCGATCCTCGCCCGCGCCGCAGCGCGTGACGAGAAGGGCGCAGCTATTCGTGCCGACACCGCCAACCCCTACCGAGGCCACAGTCTGTTCGACATGGCCCGTGCTTGCCTGGCGCGTGCCGGCGTGCGCACCGACGGCATGGACAAGATGCAGATCGTTGCGGCTGCCTTCACGCAATCGACCAGCGATTTCCCCGTGCTGCTCGAAAACACTTTGCACAAGACCTTGCAGCAAGCCTACGCCACCGCTGCCGATACCTGGTCGCGCTTCTGCGCCATTGGCTCCGTCTCCGATTTTCGCGCCCACCCGCGTTACCGCACCGGTAGCCTCGGCAACCTCGACGCCCTGAACGAACTCGGCGAGTTCAAAAACAAGAGCATCCCGGACGGAGAAAAGGCCAGCATCACCGCCGGCACCAAGGGCAACATCATCAACATCAGCCGTCAGACCGTCATTAATGACGATCTCGGCGCTTTCGTTGGACTCGCCGCCATGCTCGCCCGCGCCGCCAAGCGCACCATCGAAGCCGACGTGTACGCGCTGCTCGCCCTCAATGCCGGCCTCGGCCCGGTGATGAGCGACGGCAAAACCCTGTTTCACGCCGACCACGGCAATATCTCGGCTACCGGCGCCATGTCCGTCGCCGTTTTCGACGACGTGCGCGTCAAGATGAGCGCGCAGATGGACGTCAGCGGCAATGACTACCTCGACCTGCGCCCCTCGCTGCTGCTCGTGCCATCTGCGCTCAAGGGCGAGGCCATCGTTATCAACGGGGCCGAGTACGACCCCGACACCGCCAACAAGCTGCAGCGCCCGAACAAGGTACGCGGACAGTACAGCGACATCATCGACACGCCGCGCCTGTCCGGCACGCGTTTTTACTCGTTGGCCTCGGCGATGGATGCGCCCGTGCTCGAAGTCGCCTTCCTTGACGGCCAGCAAGAACCTTTCCTGGAGCTGCAAAACGGCTTCGACGTCGACGGCGGTCGCTACAAGGTCCGTCTCGATTTCGGCATTGCAGCCATCGACCACAAGGGCGCCGTCACTAGCGCTGGCGCTTAACCCACAACGCAGGCCGGAACGCCCGGCCTGCCGACTGAACCCTCAAGGAGAACACCATGGCAGGAAATTTCGTACAACCCGGCGAAGTCCTCGATTACGTCGCCACCGCCGCCAAGACCACAGGGCAAGTCGTCGCTGTCGGTAACATCCTTGGCGTTGCCCTCGGCGCAATCGCCAACGGCGCAACCGGCTCGGTGCAGATTACCGGCGTCTTTACCGTGCCAAAAGTTTCCGGCGCCGTCATAGCCCAGGGTGAAAGCCTCACCTGGGATGCCAGCGCCGCCGCCTTTGACGATAACGCCGCCACGCCAGCCAGTGGCGACATCACCGGTGCTGCCGCCGTCGCCTTTGAAGCGGCCGGCAACGGTGTCACCAGCTTCAAGGTCAAGTTCACCGGCACCCCCGGAACGCGGACTGCCTAAGCGATGACCACCCCATTCGCCGCCCTCGAAGCCCGAGTCAACGCCGCCGTGTTCGCCAAACTGGCCAACGCGACGGCAGACTTTGGCAGCGGGGTGCTAGTGGATGGCATCTTTCGCGATCAATATACCGAATCGTTTGGCATCTTACCGAACGACAGTCCAACGTTTGATGCTGGGTCGGCCAGTCTTGCCGGCATCCTAGTCGGTGCCGCGCTATCGATCAACGGCACCGCCTACACCGTTGCCTCAAAACAGCCGGACGGCACCGGCAAAACCCTGCTGGCCCTCAAATGAGCGCCCGCGAAACCCTCCTTGCCGCACTGCAAACCACGCTATCCGGTCTGTGCAGCGGTCGCGTCTATCGAAGCCGTAAAGAGCAGTTACCGGCACTTCCGGCCATTGTCATACGACCAGAATCCGAAGAGGGGGCCGGTGACCTGCTCGGCCGGCAGGATGCAACCTTGCTGACGGCCATCGATATTTACGCATCGGGCGACATCCCGGACCAGACCGCCGACCCAATTTTGGCAGCGGTCGAGTCTGCGCTATTTGCCGCGCCGGACCTTGGTCTTGGACCAGACGTGCAGATCAAGCCGGGTCGGCGAATCGAATGGGATATTGAAAACTTCGATGATGGCCGCGCCACGCTGCACATAGAAATTATCTACCGCCAACCGTGAGCCCCTCATGACCAAACGAACCGCACCGACCGCTGTTGCCGATCCTGACGAAACGCTCAGAGAAGCCACCCTGCCGCCATTCCCGCAGGCCGGCGGCAGCTACCGAATCAACCCCGAAACCAACGCGCTGGAACTGATTGAGCGCACGCAGCCGGCCGGCAGTGACGCGGCGCCTAAAAACGAAACTCAGGAGTAACCGCCATGTCCCGTTTTATCCGCAATTCTGCCATCCTCGCCAAGATCGAAACGACCAGCGGCACGGATGCTGTCCCCGTTGGCGCCAGCAACGCCATGTTGGTGTCAAACATGAGCATCACCCCGCTGGTGTCGAGCAACGTCAGCCGGGATTTGATCCGCCCATATTTCGGCGGATCGGAGCAATTGGTCGGCACCGCCTACGTCGAATTGTCGTTCGACGTAGAAATTCAATCGAGTGGCAGCATGGTGACCCCAACAGTCCCCGCCTGGGACCCGCTGCTGCGCTCCTGCGGGTTCGCGGCGACCTCTGCCGCCGGCATCCGGGTGGAATACAACCCGATTACCGCCGCCATGGAATCCAGCACGATCTACTACCATGCCGACGGCGTGTTGCACAAGCTGCTTGGCGCGCGTGGCAACGTCAGCCTAAAAATGGGGATTGGTGAGCGTCCCGTGTTCTCGTTCAAAATGCTGGGCCTTGACGGCGGCATTTCTGCCGTGGCCAACCCCAGCGTTACGCTGACCGCGTTCAAGACGCCGCTGATCGTCACCGACCCGAATACCGGCGACATCATGTTCGGCTGTACCTACACCGCCGCCACGCCGGCCATTACCGGGGGCACCTCGCAAATTTCGCGCGGCCTGCAAATCGACCTGGGCAATGCCGTCAGTCACATCCAGCTACTGGGCGGAGAATCGATCAGCATCACGCAGCGCGAGACAACCGGCAGCGTCGAACTCGATTTGTCCGCCGCCGACGAAGTGACGTACATGGCCACCGTTAAAGCCGCGACAACCCAGGCCATCGGCCTGCAGCACGGGACCGCAGCGGGCTACAAGGTGCTGATTTTCGCGCCGGCCGTGCAACTGATCAACCCCAAACACAGCGACGTCAGCGGCCGCATGTTGTGCGGCTACGACCTGCGCTTCCTCCCTTCGTCCGGCAATGACGAAATCAAGATCGTCGCCGCATAATCACTCATCAGGACAAAAAATGTTCAAGCTCGAAGTCGATCCGGAATTCACCGCAACCGTTGAAATCCCTGTACCCGGCAAGCCGTCCGAACGCGTCAAGTTCAAGTTTCGCCACAAAACGCTGGATGAATTCGAGACCTTGATGGATGGGGTTGCCAAAAAAGAAAGCACCCCGCAAGACGTCGTCCGCCAGTTTGTGGCGGGCTGGGAGGCCCCCGGCGTCGAGTTCAGCGAAGAGGCCCTTAACACCTGCCTGCAGATTTTTCCGGGTTCGACGCTGGCCATTATCACGACGTACCGCGCCGCGCTGACGGAGGCGCGCAGAAAAAACTAGAGCAGGCGGCACAGGCGCTTTACGGAAAATCGCCGTGCCGCCGCGAAGCCGACGCCGCCCTGGCAGCCTTCGGCCTCGCGCTGGATGATGCGCCGGATGCCGATGAGTCTGTCGGCATTTGGGCAGAAAACTGGGGGGCATTCAGGGTTTTTTCCGCGCTGCAAACGCAGTGGCGAGTTGTCAGCCTCGGCCTTGGCGGGGCGCGCTGCACCGGCCTCGATTACGCCGCGATGCCCGCCATGTTCGGACTGTACGGCATCAAAAAAAAGCAGCAAATAGACACGTTCGAGGCAATCCGCGTCATGGAACTCGCAGCGCTCACGGAGATTAACGCACGCAATGGCTAGCGAAACCTCGATCATCATCAGCGCCGTCGACAAAACCGAAGATGCGCTGAAGTCGGTACAGGGCAACCTCGGTGCGCTAGAGGGCCAGATTGGCCGCCTGGGCGGCATCGTCACCGGCTTCGCCGCGCTGGCCGGCGCCGGCATGTTCGCCAGCATGATCAAGAGCACTGTCGAGGCCAACGCCAAACTGCATGACATGGCGCAAAGCACCGGCGCCAGCGTCGAAGCGCTGTCAGCAATGCGCGGCGTCGCCAAGATCTCCGGCACGGATCTGGACGGCGTGGCGGGTGCCATGACCAAGCTGGCCAAAAACATGGGCGCGCTTGACGACGACAGCAAAGACGCCAGCCGCGCCCTGTCATCGCTGGGGCTTGAAGCGAGCAAAATCCGCGGTATGGGGACTGACGAGGCGATGCATACCATCGCCAAGGCCATGGCCGGCTTCAAGGACTCCACCGACAAGACGGCCATTTCCATGGCCTTGTTCGGCAAAAGCGGCGCGCAGATGATCCCGTTTTTGAACGATCTCGGGCAAGTCGGATCGTTGCAGGCCAAAGTGACCGCCGAGCAGGCCGAGCAAGCCGATAACCTGCAGGACAACTTTGCCAAGTTGCAAGCCAGCGGCGAAGCCTGGAAAAAAGAGCTTGCCGCCGGCATCATCCCGGCGCTGGACGATCTGGCGCAAGGCGCGCTGGCCGCCCTCAACGGCGCGGGCGGCTTGCGCGAAGAGGTCAAGCGGCTCAATGACGACGGGAGCATAACCGAGTGGTCCCGTGCCGCCATTGAAGCCCTCCTGTTCGTTGCCAGCGCGGCAGAAGGCGTCGGTCGAGTTGTCAAGGGCATTGGCATCACCCTCGCGGGCGCCACCGCCGCCGCGTTTGCCAAAACTCCGGAAGAAGCCAAGGCGGTGCTGAAAAGCCTGGGCGACGACCTGGACAAGCTGCTGTCTGGCGAGTTGCTGGGCGACAAGATCAGCCGAAAAATGGAAGAGGCGCGGCAACAAAAAATACAGAACATTGCGGATTATCAGGCCAACGTCGTCAGCGTGCTGGATGCCTATGCTGGCGCTGACGCGGCGATCAAACAAGCCGCAATGAAATCATTAAAAGACGCCTATTTCGGCGCAGACAAAGCCGACGCGCATTTTCAGGGCAAAGGCAAGGCCATCGACGGCGCGACATCCGCGATGGCGCGCCATATCGAAACCGAGCGCATCCTGAAGGATCTGGACAAAGAGCTTGAGGCCATCAGCCACGCCTCGGCCATGGCGCTAAAGCGAGAGTCGGAAGAATTCTGGGCGCTGATCAATGCGCAAAGTGAGGCCGAGCAGTATTACATCAAGCTGATTGATCAAGTCGAGCTGGAAACCGCCACGATGGGCATGAGCGCCGAACAGCGCGAGCGCTACATCGCCGGCTTGACGCTGGAAAAGCAGCGCAAGGAAGGCTTGATCGCAACCGACGAAGAGTATCTTGACCGGCTCAACAAGATCAATGCGGCCATGGACCGCCGGGACGAAGCCAGGGCCGGTGCAGAAGCCGCCAGAGCAACAACGGAAGAGTGGAAGCGCGGCTGGCAAGAAACAGACCGTATTGCACGCGAAGCCTTCACCTCCTGGGCCACCGACGGCAGCAGCGCCGCGAAGAAAATCGGCGACACGCTCAAAAAGGCGCTGCTATCAGCGATTTACGAAGCAACGCTCAAGCCAATCGCGTTTAACATTTACAACGCGATCATGGGAGGCGGTGGTACCGCTGGCACCGCTGGCAGCGGCCTGGGCGGTATTGCGAACCTCGCCAGCACCGGCAGCAGCTTGTTTAACATCGGGTCAATGATCTCCGGCGGTTACGGGGCGTTGCCGGGGACAACGGCGCTGGCCAACGCCAGCGGCATGCTCGGCGGCGATACGTTGGGCAATTTTATTGCCCTCAACCCGCAATGGACAGCGCCGCTCGCCACCGACATCGCCGGCGCCACTTCCGCCGAGTCGATTCTGGCCGGCATGCAGGTTGAGGCCGGCGCAGAGCTTGCGTCGATTGCCGCCGCCAGCGCCGAGACAACATCGGTCCTCGCTGGCAGCGTCGCGGCGGCGGCGGAAACGGGCACCATCACTTCGACCATTGCGCTCGAAGCGGCCTCGGTCGCGGCGGAAACGGCGGCGGCCGCCACGGCGGCGGCTGCAGCAACAACGACCACGGCGGCGGTAGGCGGCACCGTCGCGGCAGCCAGTCCGCTCGCCGCGATCCCCGTTGTCGGCTGGATTGCGCTGGCCGTGATTGCTGCCTACTCGATATTTTCCAAAGACGGCGGGGGGCCGAAAGGCGAGGGTGACGCTTTCGGCACGATCAACGCCAGCGGGGGTTTCGATGCCACGCAACAGGCCACGACCGGCGACGGCGACTGGTACACCGCGCACGTGGCGGATGCGACCGTTGCAAAGCTCATGCCAACGCTGGCCGCCAGCTCATTTTCGCTGATCCATTCACTTGGGGGCGATGCGACCGGCGTCGGCATCAATCTGGGCTACAACACCGACCCCAAGGGCGACGCGCCGAACAACATCAGCGGCGGCGTGACGGATGCCGCCGGCAACGTGGTCTATCGCAACACCTACGATACCAATCGCGACGACCCGACCGCCGCGCTGGCGCTGGAATCCAAGCGCATCCTGCTGGCGACCATCGAGGCCGCAGCCGGCGTCGATCAAGCCTATGTCGATGTCGTCAAGAGCATGAAACTGACGACGGCAACGACCGAAGAGCTTGACGCCGCCATCGCCAAACTGTCGAAAATCTCGCAGGTCAAAGACGCCTTTGACAATCTCGGGCTCGGCGCCGATGCGGTGACCACGGGTCTGATCAATGCGGCCGGGGGGATTGACGCCCTGGCGTCGATGTCGAGCAGCTACTACGATAATTTTTATACCGAGGCCGAAAAGCACGACAAGACGCTGGCATCGGTCACCGAGGTTTTTGCCGGCCTTGGCATGACCCTGCCGACGACCCGCGAGGCGTTCCGGTCGATTGTCGAAGGGCTGGACCTGACGACTGAAAGCGGGCAATCGACGTTCGTCAGCCTGATGAATGTGCAGGGCGCGTTTGTCAGCGTCACCGGCGCAGCGGACACGGCCAGCGCTGCGGTCGCCAATCTCGCCCTGTCGTCGATGTCCGGCTACGAGGCATTTGTCGCGAAGTACTACAACTCGGCCGAGCAGCAAGCAATGCACGGCGCGCACCTGGCTGAGACGTTCGGCAAGCTGAATCTCACGATGCCGACAACGCTGGCCGGCTTCCGGGGGCTCGTCGAAGGGCTGGACCTGACAACCGAGGACGGCCAGAAAACCGCGCAGGCGCTGCTGAATGCCAGCGGGGAGTTTTACGATTACATCAAAGGCATTGACGCGACCGGCGACGCGGCCTCCGGTGCGGCAAACCAGATTCAGCAGGCCGTCGAGAGCATCAACAGCATCAGCGTTGGTGTTGGCGAAATTTACGAGCAGGGTATCAGCGAGGCAAACGCGTTTCAGTCGTCGCTGGCCGGCTTGACAACGGGCATGAGTTTCAAGGATGCGCTGGCCCTGCAGATCGGCGAAATCACCAAGCAGCTGCAGTATTTCACGATCCGCCCCGGCGCCGTTGGCGATGGCTACGGCGGCGCGACGCTGGGCGGTCACAACTATCTACCCGGCGAGCTGGATTCAATCCGCGACCAGTTTGCGCGCATCCTCGCAACGATGAGCGGCGACATGGCCGAGTTTGTGACGTACTCGGCGCAGTATTCCAGCGGCGTAGCGGAACAGCTGGTTGCGCTCAACAACTGGAAAGAGCAACAGGCCGGCATGATGACCGGCAACGCCACCCTGCTGGCCGCGCTGGACGAAAGCTATAAGCGCCAGTACGACGCCATCATCAAGGGCGGTGGCGCAGCCGGCGCGGCGTCTGGCACGTCGGCGCTGTCGTCGCTGCTGCATCAAACGCTGGGTACGATGCAGGCCGCTATCCTGCCCGATCTGCATCGCAGCCAGGCAAAGGCCGAGATTGAGGCCGCGCTGGCCATCGCCAAGGCGTCGGGCGTGCTACCGAAAGCCGAAGATTTGCGCGACGCGCTGGCCACCGCCAGCAAGCTGGATCAAAGCGGCTTCGCCACGGCGGCGGACTATCAGCGCGAGTACCTGCGCACGATGGGCACCATCAGCGAGCTTTCCGCGCTGACCGACGGACAGCTGAGCGTCGAAGAGCAAACGCTGGCAGCGACAAACAACGTCGTTGCCGCCGTCAATAACGTTGCCGCGATCCTGCAGCCGACGCGGTTGCCGCCGATTGAGATCGGCGAACTGGTTGCCGAGGTCAAAGAGCTGCGAGAAAGTCAGCGCAAGTCTGACGATGCGGTTCAGCAGCTGCTGGCGCGCATTGCGGTCGATCAGCGGGTCGTGCGGCAGATCGCTGAGAAATCGGATGCCATCGGCCCGGCTCCTGCGAGGGCCGAGGCATGAGGATCATCAGCCCCGTCCCGCAGGTCTGGCAAACCCCCGAAGGCATCAGTGGCAGCCTGCCCATACGGTACGAACTGCATGCCACGGCCACGATGTGGGACGCGGATGAAACCTATGCGAGCAATAATTATGCAATCTACAACCATCGGTTGTTCCGGTCGCTGGCCGGCGGAAACATGGGGAATGTGCCGATTGCGCATGCCACCGGACCAGACTGGGCGGACTCTGGCCTGAGCAGCTACAGCAACGTGCCGGTGACCGAAACGGCTTATTCGGCGGGGGCGACCTATTCTATCGGCCAGCTTCGTTACATCGACGATCTGTATAGCGACCCGCCATTGCTGCCGACCCGGTGGGAATCGTTGATCAATAGCAACACGGGGCACACCCCCTATTCGAGCCCGACCCAATGGCTCAACGCCGGGGCGATCAACCGCGCGGCCATGTTTGACAAAGTGGTCGGCACGCAAACGGCCAATGACGGATCGATAGAGGTCGGGATTGTTTGCCCCATCGGGACGCCTGTTGACGCGCTCGCATTGCTCAACCTCGATGCTTACAGCGTCACCGTCAGGTTTTACACCATCGACCGCAGCACATCGGATGTTCCGATGACGATGGTATACGAAGAGACGCGCAGCCTCGTGCTGCCCGACGTGCTGGATTGGCGAGAGTATTTTTTCAAGCCGATCAGCACTCGCGCCGACGTGGTTTTTATGAATATCCCGGCGTATTCCGGCGGATTTCTCAGCGTCACCCTCAATAAGCCCGGCTCAACCGCGAAATGCGGCGCGCTCATCAAAGGCGTGCAAATCGGTATCGGCAAAGACGAGTGGGGCGCCCGCGCATCGATCAATGACTACTCGACAAAAACGGCGGATGCATTTGGCAACTATGTGATCACCAAGCGCGCATTTTCCAAGCGATTGTCGACAACGGTGGTTTTGCCGAATTCGGTTGTTGATTCTGTTGCGCAAACGCTGAACGAATACCGCTCAACGCCTGCCGTGTGGGTCGGCGACGGCGATTTCGAGCCGATGATCGTTGATGGATTTTATCGAGGTTTTGACCTCCTCCTGCAGTCGCCCGCCGGCTCAGTCTGCTCACTGGAAATCGAAGGGTTAATATGACCATCCCCGCCATTTCGGCGCTGCCGACCGCCCCCAGCCGAAACGATCCGGCCACTTTTTCTGATCGCGCCGACGCGACGGTTTCCGCGCTGCCAACGCTGGTGACGCAAATCAACGCGACGGTGGCGGCAATCCCTGCCGAGATTGAGGCGCTGGCCATCGATGCGGCGGCGGATGCGACCGCGCCCTACACCAACGCTGCGGCCGCCAGTGCGGTCAGCGCAGCGGCGGCGCGTGATTTGTCTATCGCCGCCTGGGCGGCGAGCATGACGCCAGCCGAGACGCTGCCGGCGATCTCGCAGAGCCTGCATATCGGCGCAATCGTCGCAGCGAAAATCTACGACACCAGCAAGGACAGCGACGGCGGCGCATGGCGCAAGCGCTGCCAGCACACGAGCTGGTACAGCGAGGCGCTCGGCGGCAATCGCTGGATCGGCCAGCAGGCATCGATTGCCGCCGCCTGGACCGCTGCAGGATCAACAACCGGCGCTGTGTTTCAGGCCAGCGCGACGGCGGGTCCGCTGACGATAGGCAAATACTACGCGGCGACCAGCGGGACGACGGCGACCGAGGTATTTCGGGGAGTCAAGGCGGAATTTCCCGCCGTGGCGGCAATCGTTGCCGAAACGGGGCGAGTCGTTATCTATGACATGACTGTGCCGGTGCCGGCGATGTGGATGGTGTTCAAGTCGGCGGCGACGACGATCCTATACAACGGCGCGTCAGTGACCTGTGTTGCCGCACTGCAGGGCGTCGTATTCGCGGGACAGTCGGCGACGGTCGGTTATGCGCGCATCGATTTCCTGCGCGATCACTGCGTCACCCATCGCTATGATGCCAACGGATTTAATTTTTCGAGCGTCGGCAACCGAAACGTCGGCTCGACAGCGCTGGCGCCGGGGTATTTCGGGGCTGGAACGGTCAGTCAGGTAACGAACGCCATCGCCGGCACCGTGCTGCCCGGCGCGCCGGTTGATCCGGCGACGGGATTGCCGGCGCCGACGATTGCGGTCGCAACGGACGGCAACGGGACGTACTCAACGACGGTGCTTAAAAACGATGGCACCGTCGTTAATGTGGCCTCCGACTCAACCGGCACGGCGGTCTCGGCAGCGTTTGAAGGACGCGGCTTGAAAGTCGTTCGGTCGGACGGCACGGTTTATTACTGGAACGATGCCAGCCTGCTGACAACGGGACTGGCGGCCAGCGCTACGCTGACGGCGGCGAGCACGCCGGCCCTACTCGGCACCGCTGCGAAATCGGGCGTCAAAGCGCTGGCGAGTTCAAGCGGGCTGACGCTGACGCAGCGCAACGAGGCAACGCCGGCCTCAAGCATGGTCGCCTATCTCACCGCTGCTTATAACTCTGGCTGGATGGTCGGCGACGTGCAGTGCTGCTTCGTCGCCGGATCGTCGAATACGGTTACAGATCGGAGCATCAAGGCCAGGACGCTGACCGGCTCCGTCACGACAGCCGTCGCCGGCACCTCTGACCGCTACACACTGACGCCATCCGGCGCAGCAACCTGCACGCTCGGCGCTTCGGTGGCAAACGGTTCGCTTGCCTGGGCCGAGTATGTATCCGGCGTGTTGCATTACTACACAGCGGACGTCAATGGATCTGGCAACACGCTGACGACGGGGACTGTCGACGGCGTCTCTGGTACGCCCAGCACCAGCGTTACCGTCGCCAGCGGCACGGCGTTATCGATTGCATCCAGCGCGGTCGTCGATCTCGTACAGGCCACGGCAACGCGCATCAGCGCTGACCAGGCGGCACAGATGGCGCGTGATCACCTGGCGATCTATCAAAGCGCCGCCGCGTCGCTGCTGGCGGGCGCATCCAGCGCCATCACCGCACTCGACTACGACGACAGCACGGATTTACTGCACGTCGGCACCAGCACGCATCGCAGTGCGTTTCGTGGGCTCACCCGCGTATCGAGCGAGGCGACACCGGCTGGCGCAATTACCAGCCTTTCGGCCTCTGGCGGTGCGGTGCTGACCGGCGGCACGTCCGGCTATCTCTATCAGCCTGCATTGCTGCTGCGCGATGAGATCAAGCGACGGGACGAAGCACGGCGGGCGCTGGGCAAAGAGGTCGTGTTTTTTGACTATGACGCGGTGACCAGCCAAGTAGCTTTTGTGCTGCCAAAGGGTTACACGACCAAAGCGGTCTATTCCGCCGGCACGCTCAAGCGGCTGGGTAGCACAAAGGACTACACCACGAGCACCGACGGATACGCGGAAACGGTCACCTTTGGCGCGGCGCCCGGAAATACCGTTTGGGTATCGATCATGGCGACAAGTAGCTGCTGACATGGCGACGTTTATCAATTTGCTCGGTAATGATGTCTGGTCGGATGCCGACATCACTAATCGCTGTCGCGCGATCATCGAAAGCCAGGTGCCGGTCGTTAGACAGGACGAGTTACGAACGATCATGCTCGGCCACATCGCCAAGTTGCGGGCTGCAACGGACGCCGAAATGGCCGAAATCCTGCTGGTCAAATCGCTGACGGAAGCCGCTGCCGATCTGAGCCGCGCCGCCCGCGCTGACATGGCGTTGCTGCAATCCGCGCTTGACTACGAGGCGGCGACACGCCGGCTGGCCGTGCCGGTGTTCGCGGGGGCCGAGCGCCAGCAGGACAACCCGGACTATCTGAGCGATCAGGCCGAGCGGGAGGCTGCGCTTGACGTGCTGGCGTCGGCATCGCAGGCCACGCTGGATCTGGTAGTGCTGCGCAATCCGCCGCAAGCCGGGCCTATCTGCGACGAGGTGGTGCCATGATGATGCGCCTGCTCAAACTCGCGATTGTGCTCTCTCTATTGTTTTTGGGCGTAGTGCTTTCGCTGGCGCTCGGCGGCTGCGCCGAGGCGCGCGCGAGTATTTTTGACCCAGCGGTTTCCCGGCAGTACAAAAAAGAGGTGGTGACGGTGACCTGGCGCGAGGTCGATGATTTGTCGATTTGTCAGCTTAAAACCGCCAGCCCGTTGCTCGGGTGTGCGATCTGGACGACGAGCACCTGCACGATTTACACGTACCGAAACCCGCCGTTTGACCTGCTCGGACATGAGCTGCTGCATTGCTTTACGGGCAACTGGCACCCCCAGGAAAAGGAGTTTTGACATGAAATATTTTTCTGTTGTATTTGCCGTCATGTTGCTCGCCGGCTGCGCAAGCTCTGAATTCAAGCAGGCGCAAGCCGAACACTACAAAGCACAGGCGGAAATCCAGAAAAGCCACGCCGCGCAGGAGGCCACGCCGCTGCTGGCGCTGACGATGGGCGATGACGGCAAACTCAAGTCGTTGATCGTCGGGCGGCAACAATCGGCGCTGCAATACGCGCCGGCACCAGTCGATCATTCCGTGCAGGTTTGGGATCGAGCGCTATCGACGGTCGGCCTGATCGCCGCACCTCTGGCGGTGCTCAAAGGTTCGGCGAGTCTGATCAACTCAGTTGGCGGTGTCGTCAAAAATGTACAGCCGGGGCCGGTCCCACAGCCGAATGTGACCAATACCACGACAACGACGCTCAGCGGAACCGGCACGCTGGGCGGTGGCAGCTACAGTACCTCGACGCCGACCACAACACTGAGCGGGACAGGCGCCTTAGGCGGCAACTACACGCCGACGACAACGGATCGGCACGATAGCTACACCGCAACGCCAACAGTAGTGACACAGCCAGCACCGCTTGTCGTGCAGCCGGCTGTCATCAATCCTGTGATTGTCAAATAATGGCCGAGCCCACATCCACCGCAGCGGTTGCCATCGCGACCGCCGGCGGGCTGACGGTGTTCGGGGTGGTCACCGGCCTGCACCCCGCGCTGCTCGTCGCCGGGATGGCTGGCGGATGGTGGGCGTTGAGCTATCGCGACCCGATGCCGCTGCGCGCCCGGGTGGCCTCCGTCGTGATCTCGGCGATCTCGGCGGCCTGGTGCGCGCCGGTTGCGGGAGGCGTGCTGTCGTCATTGTCGTGGTGGCCGGCGCAGACCGTGGCGCCGGAGATTCTGCAGCTGCCGATTGCCTGCGTGCTGGGCCGGCTGGCGCATACGTTTTTCGGGCCTGCGCTCGATAAGCTGGTCGCGCGAAAAATGGAGGGGGCGTAATGCTCGCGTTGCTTGCTCAGTCGCTTGCCATTGCGGCTTGCGTCGTCATCGTCTGGCGCGCAGAGCCGGTGCTTAACCGGATGTCGCCCTGTACGCCGTGGGTCGTGCGCATCGCGTTTTGGTTGATCATCGTCGCGGCTATCGGCGCCATTGTCTGCATGTTGATGGGCGATGTGCCGCCCTGGCCATCGGTCATCGGCGCCTGTGGGACGGCGGCGTTGCTGTTTTGTGAGCGGCGGCTGCGGTATCTGACGCGGCACCGCAAAGGAGGGCGACATGAATCGTTTTGACGAGTGCCTGACGTTTGTGCTGCGGCACGAAGGCGGTTACACAAACAACCCGCTGGACCGTGGGGGTGCGACGAATCGCGGCATCACCCAAGCGACGCTCGATGAGTGGCGCATCAGCCAGGGTCTGCCGCGCAGCCCAGTCAGCGGATTGTCAGGGCAAGAGATCAGCGCGATCTATCAAAAACGCTACTGGGTGCCGTCCGGGGCCGGTGCGCTCGAATCGCCGCTTGACCTGGTGGTGTTTGATGCGGCGGTTCAGCACGGGCCGTCGCGGTCAGTTAAATGGCTGCAGCGTGCCGTCAGCGTTGTGTCGGATGGCATCCCCGGCCCGCAGACGTGGCGTGCTGTGTCGTCGTATTGCGCCGCCCTCGGCATCGAAAATCTGGTTGAAACCTGCCTGACGTTGCGCGAGGGTTTTTATCACGAAATTGTGGCCAACGACCCGAAACAAGCCGTGTTCTCGCGCGGCTGGGCGAACCGAATGGCCGATCTTTATGCCGAGGTATCGAAATGAGACTGTCGGATTTCGCAGAAAAACTGCGGGCGATGCGTGTCGTGATGACCGCTGCCGTCGTCCTCGCGCTGGTCGGCGCCGGCCTCTATGCATGGATGACCCGACCGCCCCCCGCGCCGCCGCAAGCAGTGTGGGTGCCTGCCTACGACGCGACGCCCGCTGCGCCGTCTGTCGATGTGCCGATCAAATCGGGCAAGGTGCGCGTCAAAAAGAGCGCTGCCGCAACGTTGAAAATCCCGCTCAACCCCGACGAGGGCGTTATCGCCGCGTCACGCGTCGCGTCGTCAGACAGCGCAACGACCGTGGCAACGATCATCGACAGCAACACCGGCGAGTCGCGGACGATTGTGCGGCAAGAGCCGCTGCCCTGGCTGGCGCTCGATCCACACGGCGAGGTCGGCATGTATTACGGCGTGCGCTCCGGCGGGCCTGGCGTCACGTTGCAGGCCCGGCAGGGCTTGCTGCAGGTTAAAAACGTGCACGTCGGCGTGATGGGACAGGTGGAGCAGGGGGTTGGACGGAAAGCGGATGCTTATGTCGGCGTGGGTTTGTGGTATCGGTGGTGATACCAGCGCAACAGAAATGAAAAAGCCCGAGAAATCGGGCTTTTTCCTGCCTTCCGGCAGTGAGACATAGGTTTATCTATTTTCTCTGAGCTGCCTACTCGGCAGTTCAGAGATTAGACAGTCATCCGGTATTAAAGTCAACATCCAGTCGAGCGCCCGCGCCAGGTTCATCAACTTGGAGGTGGTTCGAAGTTTTGATGCGGAACAATTCCCAAAGGCCGGGATGCATGCGCGCCTTGCCAGCCTCCCAATCCTGCCATGTTCGCAGGGTTGAGGAAATGAGCGCTGCGGCGGCGGTTTGGGAAATCCCGACAAGCTCTCTGGCCTGCCGGATTTCTGTCGGTGTTGGGTTATTTGAAGTCGTCATATGCAGAGCTGTCACCGGCGAGGAAATCTTCTTCGCAGTGACGTTCGTAAGCCGCGATCAGAAGATTCAAACCGCGAGCCATAGGGTCTTGATAAACGTGAAGAAACGATCCATCTTTTTGCCTCTTGTACAAATGATTGCCCTCAGAGCGGTAGTTGTCGTTTTGTTGATGTTCCATGATTTTCTCCGATTGAGCGGGTTGCGATGCGCTACCCATGAACTTCATTATACACGGATTCCGTGTAAAAGCAAGAAGTATTTTAAGGAAAAAACAAAATCTGGACCTTCTCCCGCTATCGCAGCATTATCGCAGCCATGCCGCAAAAGCCGGTCGTAGCAACCCAGTCGGCGGGTTCGAATCCCGCCCTCTCCGCCAGTGACTTATATATAAATCAACAGCTTATCGCTGATTTATTTCCGCAGACTGCGAAAAACATCGCTGTATTTCGCTGGCTATCGCAGCTTTATCGCAGCATTTATTTGTGCGATTCCTGCGAACATTTCAACGGCTTTATTACCCGCATCCGGGACTGCGTCCGGTATCCAGCGGCCGTAATTCCTGAAAATCATCGTTGTGTCGCTGTGGCCCATTTGTCCGGCAAGCCAGATGGGCGATTCGCCGGCTGTCAGCATCATTGACGCGTAGGTGTGGCGGGTCTGGTACGGCCTGCGGTAGCGAACCTTCGCGGCTCGCAGTGCGTGCGCCCATGCGCCGGTGCGTATCGGCTGATCACCCTGCCAGCGCTCGCCAGTGCGCGGATTTAGAAACACGGCGCCGCCGGCAAGGAAGCTGAACGACTTCTGTGCTGTCAGCGCCTCAAGCGCCGGCTGCAACAGTTTCACGTCTCGCGTGCCGCGCCGCGTCTTGGTCGTTTCAGGCTCGTCGCTGGCCTGCGTCAGCGCCCGGCTGACGCGCACGAAATTGCGCCGCCAGTCAATATCTGACCATTCGAGCGCTACCAGCTCAGACGTGCGCAGGCCGCTCCAAAACGCAAACTGGAATAAGTTTTTGTGCTGCGGATCGCTGCAGGCATCGAGTATTGCGGCCTGCTCTTCGGCGTCGAACGGATCAACATCATCAGTCGGCTTCGGCGCTTCCTTGCGCTCGTAGGTCCAGCCGTACATCGGATTAACCTCAATCAGCTCGTCATTGAGCGCATCTTGCAGGGCGATCCTCAAAACGCTCTGTACGTTCGACAAGCGCTTGTTGCTGGCTGTCTGTTTGTTGCACCAGTCGCGCACGTCGGAGCGCTTCAGGTCGGGCAGGTTGATGCTACCGAGCGCGGGTATCAGCGTGTTATAGATGATCTTTCGGTAATCGTCCCATGTACTCGCCTTGACATGTGACTTTTGGCCCTCGTGCCATTTCTCAAGCCATTTTTCGAGCGGGTAGCCGGCGCCTTTTTCGGCGGCAAACTTGAATCGGTTTGGCGAGTCCGGAAATGTGATTGCGTAATCAAAAGTTCCGCGTTCGATAGCATGCAGAATTGCTGCTCGATGCTGCTCGGCCCGTTTCAGATTAGCGGCGGTGGGCTGGAGTTTGAGGCGTTCCCGGCAGTTGATGCCACGGAACGTGAAGCTGATCTGGATCGAGGATTGCGAGACGGGGACAACGCCAGTCCGTTTCCGTTCATCACCCATTCGTCGTATCCCTCGGTGTCAATAAGGATGTGTCCGTCAGGCGCCCGTCGCCAGACGCGACCTTCCATCCAAACGCCGTCATGGATTTTATCCCTGACGGCCTGGCTAGAGTAGCCGGATTCTGCTGAAAACTGGCTGACGGTTTTAAAACGGACTGCCATTTTATGATTAAGCCAGATCCAGCGGGCTGACCACTCCGCACGCCTCGCGCTCAGTGTTGGTCGCAACTTCCCATGCGCCCCAAAACCCCAGCCAGTGGGCCTCAGTTTCTCTATCCAGAAACGTGCAGCACCCACATTCAGCCCGCGTCAGATCGTGGTCATACGGGCCTGCGTATCGTTCAAAGCGCGTAAGTAGTTCGGCTAAATCCATTTTCTTTCTCCGTGGTCGCCAGCGCCCTAACAGG
>ERZ724522.408-NODE-408-length-28543-cov-22.481150_pt1 | contig 28543 bp, 47 predicted proteins | sample MGYA00376055_ERZ724522 | MGnify/ENA primary metagenome ERZ724522 (study PRJEB28724, sample SAMN07190884) | wastewater metagenome | isolation source: effluent of sewage treatment plant in Hong Hong | place: Hong Kong | collected 2016-03-17 ...
CCACGTCGCCCATGCGGACGGCGTGCTCGGCTGCCTCAAGCTCCTCGTGGGAGAGATGACCGAACTGGTCGGGCATTGGCTTGACCCTCCGCCGCGTCGGTCGCGATTGCGTCCCGTGGTAGCGGCTAGAGGGGACTGTGCGCGAACTTCAGTCCGAGGTCAAGAACCTAAGTACGCACGGAATGAGTGCGACATTCTGGCGCACGGAGCAATTCGGTAACGGAATCGTCATCGGATTTGATGAATCGTTTTAAACACTTTGCGTAATGTTCTGGCGGTGATAGGTCGCTTTTTGGTTTCAATTCAAATTTGAACGGGACGGGGACGCTATGCAGCAAGCCCTTGATGGGATTGCCAACGAAATCAATAAGTTGGACGCTCTGATAGAGAGACTTCAGTCACTTCTCGTGAGAGCTACGAGCCTCGATCCCGGCCGTCGAGACGACGAGACAGTTCTGCCACCAGCGCGTCTATGTCTGCCGTCTGCCTGCTCAGTCTCGCGCGCACCTCGCGCAGTAGAGAGCGCGTCGCTGGGTCTTCCGCCGGCGGCTGAGTAGGCGAATCCGCCTCGAGCGGCGCCTCCCCGATCATCTGTGAGACGGTGAGGCCCGCCGCTCGGGCCAGCGCGACGATCTTGTCGAGCTCCATCTTGGCCGATCCGCCGGTCAGGAACTTGCGCAGAGTGGCCTCGCCGATCCCGGCTTTCGCGGCCCATTCGCGGTTGCTGCTGAACTTGTCAGCCACCCTCCGCATGGCCGCCCGCACGGCCTCGGCATCGTAGCCAGTCGGTTCTGATTTCATGCGCTTGCGCCTAGCGCTTGGCTGGGCGCCAGTCACGCGTCCTCTGGTTCGCAAAATCGCTTGACGCGGCGAACCTTGGTGCGCATTGTCAGCCACATGCATAGTCCCGTACCCGACCTCGTTGCCAAAGTCCGCAGTTTCCTGCGGTCGCGCTCCATTCCCAAGCGGCGCTTGGCCAGGATGACCAGCCTAAGCGACCGAGCGTTCCGTCACGCTGAGCGTGACGATTGGGATCCAAGGGCGAGCACCTTGCACAAGATCCTGGCTGTCATGCCAGCGACGGGCGGCGCTGTCGATGCCACCAACGTAAGAGATCACCCCCCTGTCGCGCAAGACAGCATAAGCGTAGCAGATAGCGCTTTTTTACAACGCAAGCGTGGCAACCGGGACATTTCAGGCGCTCAACCCAACCGTAGCGCGAAGCGGGCGCGCGGAGAGTGAGCGCTACTTGCAAACACCCGCCGCACTGCCTGAGCGCGACTCCCTCGCTCGCGGCGGCATCTGCGCCGGCCGGTCATGGACCCGATCGGCCGGCGCCTTCTCCCACCCAAGCCTGAGAGGCACACGATGGCCGAGTCCATCAGCGTGACGCATCTGCGCAACCTCGTCGCCCAGATCGAGCGGCTCGAGGAAGACAAGGCCGGCATCGCCGAGGACATCAAGGAGGTCTACGCCGAGGCCAAGGGCATGGGCTACGACCCCAAGATCATCCGCAAGGTCGTGGCCCTGCGCAAGCGCAACGCCCAGCAGCGCGCCGAGGAGGACGAGCTCCTCCGCATCTACCTTGAGGCCGTCGACGAGCAGCTCAACCTGTTCGAGAAGCCGGCGGCTGACGACACGCTGATCACCATCAGCAGCCCGAACATCCCGCCGATCACCGGCACCAGCAAGCAGTTCCGGGCCGCGCTCGACCAGATGGCGACGGCCTAGGCGTCATGACCTCCCCCCTGGTCGTCCTGGCCATCGATCTCGGCTCGCGTTCTGGCTGGGCCACGCCGACGGCCAGCGGGGCGGTCGACTTCCGCGGCAGCGACTACGAGATCGCGCTCGACCGCCACGCCGCGCTGTTCGACCGGTTCAGCCTCTGGCTGTCCGACATGATCGACCAGCATCAGCCGGCGGTCGTGGTGCTCGAGAAGAACCCGGCGCTCGGGCGCCTGATCCGCAACGCCGCGCCCACGCTGCTCGGCCTGCGGGCGATCGCCGCCGTGGTCGCCTACCGCCGCGAGATCCTCCTCGACGAGCTGCCCAGCGCCGGCCGCCGCAGCCCCGACAAGTCCGATGAGAACGACGCCAAGGCCCTGCTCGCCCGCTGGATGGCGACCAGGGCGCATCTGGTGCGCGAGGCAGCATGAGCGAGTCCCCATTCCATCCCGTCGCCGAGATCTTCCCGATGATGGACGAGGCGGCCCTTACCGAGCTGTCCGCCGACATCGCGGCCAATGGTCTGCGCGAGCCGATCTGGCGTCACCAGGACGGCCGGATCGTGGATGGCCGCAACCGCTGGCTGGCCTGCCAGAATGCCTTTGTCGAGGGGCGCCAGCTCAACAGGGTGTCCTCCGGCATCAAGCCGACCACAGACGCCAACTTTCCGACGATCAGCAAGGGCAAGTAGCGAGGGATGCGGCAGGGCACGGTTTCCGAGGCCCGCCCTGCCGCCCCAGCCATCGGAGTCGTGAAAGATGACCGAGCGCGAACGTGCGCCGGCAGTAGGTCCAAAGCAAGCGAGCGGAGTCGCTCGCTGATGGCCCAAGGCTGGATCAAGCTGCATCGAGAGGCGGACGAGCATCCTTGCCTCCAGAAGTTCGATGCGCAGGGCGTGTGGGACAAGCTGCTGATGCGAGCGGCCCGAGCGCCGCGGCCGCTCATCCGTGGCGGCCAGTCGATCATTCTGCAGCGAGGCCAGCTCGCCGTCTCCGTATCGGCCTTCGCCGAGGAAGGCGGGATCACCAGAAAACGCATGCGGTCCATCCTTGGTCTGTTTCGGGCCAACGAAATGATCACCTTGGGCCAAGCGAAGGGCCATGCCTTCACGATCATAACCATCTGCAATTACGACGAATATCAGTCGCCCGACCAAGGCGAGGGCCAAGGACAGGGCCAGCCTGAGGCCAACGAAGGGCCAACGAAGGGCCAAGCTCGGGCCAACGAAGGGCCAACTAATAAACAAGAAAGGGAGAATCCTGAGAATCCTCTGACTCCTAACGTAGAGTCAGACTCCCCACCCGAATCACATACTGCGCCGGCAAAGCCGTCGCGGCGTGCTCGGTCAGAATACCCGCCTGAATTCGAGGAGCTTTGGTCGACCTATCCCAGGCGGAATGAGGACGACAAAGCCGGGTGCCTAAAGCACTGGCGCGCGGTCACCCGCACAGACGAGCCGAGGGCGATCCTGAAGGCCGCTGTCGCCTACTACGGCGAGCACCATGACAACGAGTTCCGATTCGGCCTGCGTCGCTGGTTGAGCGCCCGCCTCTACCGCAACCCGGTGCCGAAGCGCCGCCAATCTCACGACGAAGACGTGATCGGCGAAGCCGACCGCATGTCCAAAGACATCATCCGAAAGATGAGCAGCCATGACGACGAATCACAGTTCGCCGGAACACATAGTGTCGTGCCTGACCGACCTGCGCCGGGTGTTTGGGACTGGCCAGAAGACGACGGCCGAGCACTTGTCGTGGCAGAACGGCCTCTACATTGAGGCGCTGGCCGATCTGATGCCCGAGGCGCTGACTGCCGCCTGCAAGCAGATCATCCGCGAGGGTGAGCGGTTCCCTCGGCCGAAGGAGATTCGCGACGTCGCCAAGGAGCTGATCGAGCGCCGGCAGGCGGTTCGTGCTCTGGCCAACCCCAACCCGAACGAGCCCGAGAATTTCCTCGCGCGCTGTAAGCGGCTCGGCGGACACGACGCGGCTTGGCACCGTGCGCACCACCATCTGCTCGAGCCCCTATTCGACGCTCACTGCGGCGGGTTCCTGACCGATCCGTATCTCGAGGAAGCCATCCACGGGGCAGAGCGCGGCGTGATCGCCAGGGCGCCGCAGCGGCCGGCCCAGCCGGTGGCGAGGGCCGCCGAATGAACGCCGACCCCGCCTTCCTCGCCCGCGGTCGGCTGCATGATCGCGAGGCCTACGCCGACACCTACCTCGGCGTCCTGTTCCTGCGCGCCGGGAACGGCATCCCCTACCACGTCACCGGCCATCGCTCGGCCAGCCCTGGCGCATTCGCCGCGATCGCCGATTGCGAGTCGCTCGGCCTGTGCCGTCCGCAGCGGGTGATCATCAACAACCAGCTCGTCCTGGTGGCGGTCCGTACCGCCGTCCCCGCGTTGCCCACGGAGATCGCAGCATGATGAACCTCGCGTTCACCCGCCGCCCGATGTCGCCCGCGCTCCAGGCGATCCTGGATCCTGCGCGCCTCCTACCGACCGAGGCAGAGACCAAGCGGACCACGGTCGATCTCGCGGCGGGCCTTGGGCTCAAGACGTGGCGCGAGAAGCGGCGTCTGGCCAAGCTGACGACCCGCCGTAACTGGGGCTCGCTGGACATTCGCAGGCGGCCGCGCACCGGCGGCAACGGGCGTCCGGCCGGTGGGAAGCTCACCGCTGCCCAGCATGACAGCATCATCGAGCTGTTCAGCGCCGATCAGTGGCCGAGTCTGGGTTGGATCGCGAAGCAGGTGGGCACCAGCAAGGGCCAGGTGGACACCGTGCTGGCCGCGGCTGGGCTCAGGAAGCCGGCCGCCAGCAAGCTCGCCGGGCAGTTGGAGCAGCTCGAGCGCTCGATGCGGTTCCGCCCCCCAGGGCACATCACCAAGGCCGAGCTCGCCGAGCGAGCGGGCATCTCACTGACGACCGCCTCCAACCGCCTGAGCAGGAGCAAAATCGCGGCGGTCATGGTCGGGCCGCTCGGGTTCTACGCGGAGGAGGATCTGCGCAAGGCGGGCATGCTGCCGTGAGACAGGGCACCGCCCGCCACGCGCTGCGCGATCGCGGTGACGATCTCTACGAAACGCCCGTCGAGGCCACGCGCACGCTACTGCGCCACTGCGGCTGGCTCCCGGACCGCATCTGGGAGCCCTGCTGCGGGCCGGGCGCGATCGTGCGGGAGTTGCGCGCGAGCGGCCGCACGGTGATTGCCACCGATCTGGTCGACTATGGCGAGCGCCGCTGCCCGGATAGCGAGCGCGGCGTTGATTTCCTGATGACGAGCGCGCCCATGGCCGACTGCGTTGTCACGAATCCGCCGTTCAAGTTGGCAGACGAGTTCATCCGGCACGGCCTGACGCTGTGCTCGCAGGTGATCGTGCTGCTGCGGCTCGCGGCCCTCGAGGGCGCGAAGCGGTCGGACCTGATCGACGGCCATCTGCAGCTCGTCATGCTCGGCAAAGAGCGCCTGCCGATGATGCACAGGGACGGATGGCAGGGCCCCACCATCGGGAATTCTGGCGCCCCGTTCGCCTGGTTCTTTTTCAACCGGTTCCGGCGCGGCGACACCGTCCTGCGCCGGGTGTCGTGGCGCGAGGCAGCATGACCGCCCGCCGCCCCTTCGACGAGCTGTCGAGCTGCCAGGGCAAAGCGGCCTTCGTCACCTGGACCCTGGCCAACCAGACCTGCGAACGCAGGCGCAAGAGCGAGCAGACCAAGCACGAACCGCAGCAGGTCTACCGGTGCCAGCACTGCCGGCACTGGCACATCGGGCACTCGCCCGCAATCACGAGGAGGAAAGCAAGGTGATCAGCCGAGATCGCATTCGCGAGCGCTACTCGAACACTAGGCCCGTGGAGGTGCCGAAGCACGTCAAAGACGCGCTCGGTTGGTGGTTCACCGACGAGGAGCTGCAATGGGCAGAGGAGCAGTTCCGGGCTGCGCATCCAAATGCGCCGGAGCCCGTGGCGAAGCGCCAGGTGCTGTACCTGCAGCCGAGGAAGCGCTGATGACGGACTACGACTACATGGTCGGCCGGATCATGGATCTCGAGGCGCGGGTCGAGAGGCTTGAGCAGCGCCGCGGTGTCGAGGCTTGGGAAGACGGGCCCAAACGCAACCCGGGGCAGATGATGCCGGAGAGGGGCGAGAGGATACCGCTGTTGCCCGGCCGCCAGGAGCCCCAGGACGCGCGACCCCAGGTTGGGGCGATTGATGGACTGGGGAAGTGCCGTCGCTTCTCCTTGGGCACCAGAGCGGCCCTGGCGCGTGAGGCGCCGTGCAACCCAACCGGTACCGACCCCATGCCCGTAGTCGCAGCGGCCGAGACCGGCTTCGCGGTGTTCACGGGGAGCGGGAGGTGGGAGCCGTGACCGAAAAACGCCCCAGCCTCTGGACCCGCTTGCTGGACGCCCTTGAGCGCATGCAGTGGGGCGAGGACGCATTCGACACAATCTTGGTGCAGCGCGCTACGATCGACCGGCTGCATGCCAACAACGCCAGCCTCTCCGGCAGCCTCGACGACGCCAACGCCACGATCAAGCGCCTCTCGGCCGAGAAGGCGGCGCTCGTGCGCGTCATCCAGACCGTCAAGGAGAACATCGGTGCATACTGAGCACCTGCTTCTGCTCGCCGCCGTCGCGCTCCTCCTCGGCCCTACACAGGCGGAGGAGCAGAAGACCGCGCTCGTCACATGCCCGCAGGCAGGAGACTTCCGCGCCATCACCACGGAGCTCGAGAACCGCGATCGGCAGGAGATGCGCGGCCGTGGGCTGAGCGCCACCGGCCGCGCCGTGGTGCTGTTCGCCGATGGCGATATGGCCACCTGGAGCGTGGTCGTGGTGACCCCGAACGGGGAGGCGTGCGTCGCGGATCAGGGCACGGATCTCGAGCTACTCGGCGCGCCGGGGACGCCGGCTTGATAGCCGCCCTCTTCGTCCAGGCAGATGGCTGCTATGCCAACCTGCTTGGTGTCGATCCATGGCCGGAGGCGCGGGACGCGCGTCGCTATGCTGGGCCATGGCCGGTTGTGGCACACCCGCCGTGCCAGCGGTGGGGGCGGTACTGGGGCGGCGCGCCGACCACTTGGCCGCGCCTGAAGAAGGGCGATGACGGCGGGTGCTTTGCCGCTGCGTTAGCCTCAGTCCGCAAGTTTGGTGGCGTGCTCGAGCACCCGGAAGGAAGTCACGCTTGGCGCGCGTTCGACCTGAACCTGCCGCCGCACGATGGCGGCTGGGTCAACGCAGATTTCGAGGGCGGCTGGACCTGCTGCGTCGAGCAGGGCCACTACGGACATCGAGCCCGCAAAAAGACGTGGCTCTACGCGCACAGCATTGATCTCCCGGCCCTGCGCTGGGGAGCATCGGAAGCCGAAGCGCGGCTGGATGATGACTTCCATTCAGCCGAAGAGCGCCGGCGCGCGGTCAAAACCGGCGTCTGCCAACGCCTCTCGGCGAGGCAGAGAGCCGCAACACCGCTGGAGTTCCGCGATCTGCTGCTGGCGATGGCCAGGGCTGCTGAGATCAGGGCAGCAGCGTGAGCGCCGACCGCATCGACTGCGACTGGCGCCTGTACCCGCGCAAGGCCGGCTGGCAGAGCAGAGCAGGCGGCCGCGAGCACGTCCTGTGGCGGCCAGATGCGCCGAGCTTCCGCGTCTACGCCGCCGCCAACGGCTGGCGCATCTCAGCGCATGGCCAGGAGCTGCTCCCGGAACACCGCGGCAAGGTCTGGGAGACCGCACGCGAGGCCGCCCAGGCGACGAAGCAGTACCCGCTGCCGGAATGGTGCAGCGAAATCCAAGCTGAGGCAGTATGATCCGTGTCCTCAATTTAGGCGGCGGCGTCCAATCCATCTGCGTCGCGCGCATGAGCTTGGACGGCGAGTTGCCGCCGCTCGACCACATCTTGTCCGCCGACACCGGCGCCGAGTGGCCCGAGACATACGAGGCGGTCGGCCAGATCGAGGCTGCCTGCCACAACCGCGGGATCGGCTTCCATCGCGTCGTCTGCGAGCTGCCCTCGCGCCGGCCGGATCTGCTCGAAACCCTGATGAAGGCGGAGACCTCGGCGCGTTGGAGCGCCCCACCGCTCTTCGTCACCAACGCGAAGCGCAGCGGCGCCATCACGCACGGCTTCACCAAGCGCCAGTGCACCGGGGACTACAAGAAGGACCCGCTCGTGCGGAAGATGCGCGAGCTCGCCGGCATTAAGCCCAGGTCGCCCGGCCCCAAGCACCAAGTGCTCGAAAGCTGGCTCGGGATCTCCGCCGACGAGAAAGAGCGGATGAAGGTCGGCTCTCGCTGGCAGAAGGTTTGGCACCCGCTGATCGAAGGCCCTCGCCAGATGGTCCGCTGGGATTGCGAGCAATGGCTGCGCGAGCGCGGCTATCCGGTCCCGGTCAAGAGCGCGTGCTTCTTCTGCCCATACCAGTCCGATCGGCGGTGGCGAGCCTGCCGCGATCTCCATCCAGAGCTGTGGCAGAAGGCGGTCGCGCTCGACCACCACCTCCGCGCCAATGCGGATCACGTCGGGCTCAATGGCACGCCGTACCTGCACGCTAAGCGCGTCCCGCTCGACGAAGTCGACCTGCGGACACCCGAGGAGCGCGGCCAAGGTGCGCTTGCCTTCGACCAGGACGGCTTCCGCGACGAGTGCCACGGAGTGTGCGGGGTATGACGGCGAGGCAAGTCCATCCCGTTGTATAGGGATGGTGGAGAAGCGGAGTGACCATCCGCTTTCTGGACAACCGTATAAGCGACGGCTTATGTATCGCACGTACGGGGAAAGGGGCACCGTCTACGCGAATCGAAGAGGACGGCCCCGCGCGTAACATGGGCAGGGCTCGCTTTCCAGGCCGGGCTGCTGCGGCGGCGTAAAATTCTTCCCGTGCAAGTAGGAAAAATGTTGGTGCGGTTTACAGAAACCGATATACGCGCGGCATGGTCCAAGAATCGGCCCTCAGCGCAACCAACGAGCCCCGCACGGAGGTACTCCCTCCGGGCCGCCTCCGCACCGCCGGCCGTGTCATGGCGCCGAATGTGCACGCCGCGGTGGAGGAGGTCATCCTCGCGTGCGAGCACCGCAAGATCAGCAGGTCCCTGGCCACGGAGCTGGTCAAGCGGCTCGTGCCCAAGCGCCTCCCGGCGGACATATCGAGCCTGCCGGAGCGGATCGAGACCAAGGCCGAGTTCGCTGCCGCGCTCGACGAGCTGATGCGGCTCCGGCGCGACGGGCTCATCGACAACGCCGAGTGGGCCGAGCTCCAGCAGGCCGTAGAGCGGCAGTTCTCGCTGGCGCAGCAGGCGGGGGTCGGGCGGTGAGCGGCTGGATCACGGAGATGATGCTCATTGCCGTGTCGAAGGCGACCGATGCCGATGGCAAAGCGCTGTGCCTCCCGAAGCCCGTCGACCCAGATCCTGTTGCGACCTGTCAGGCGCTTGCGGCCGGCCAGCCTGCTCCGCCTCAAAGGTACACTGCGACGGTGAAGGCGAACGATCAGTGCCCGATCACGGGCCAGCCGGCCGACCTGATCGAGTGGGAAGCCTGGGGCGATCACTATCGCGTCTGGGCTCGCCGCGACGGCACAAGCTACGGCGAGAAGGTGACCTGACGATGACCCGTGACGAGACGCTGTTCGTGCTGCTGCACGCATCGGTGCTGGGGCTCCTCGCAGTCTGCGCTCAGCTCGGGATGCTGCAGCCGCTCCTCGAGAACGGGCGCGGGGCGATCGTGGCCGTGATCGTCGGGCTCTACCTGCTCAGCCTTATGCTGTCCTGCCGGCTGCTGTGGCGCATGGCGAGGTGCGGCGAGGCTGACGAGGTGCCGGCGCTCCACCGCAGGCTCAAGGGCATCGATCTCGTCAGCCGCCTCGTCGCCATGATCGGCCTGGCCGGCACTGTCTACGGCGTCGTGATCGGCACCAAGGCTATGGTGGCGGCGGGCGACGGCGGCGCAGAGCAAGCGGCCAAGGTCGTGGCCGAACTCAGCGGCGCGCTCGGCCTGGGCTTCACGGCCACCCTGGTGAGCATCATCACCACCATGGTCCTGATCGTCAGCCGGCACTTCGTTGGCAACGCGGCCTACGCTCGTGGATGAGCGCGACGACATCGCGCCACTGCTCTGGCAGGACGTGCTGTTCGCGATCATCGGCGCGCTGCTGCTGTGCCTCGCTGCGCTCATGCTGCACGTGGGCGAGCCGAAGAAGGCATCCGCCACCACCGAGGGGATCAAGCCGCCCGGCGCGGTGATGGTCGAGGTTCGCTGGCCGGACGACAACCCGAGCGACGTCGACCTGTGGGTGCAAGCCCCGGGCGATGTCCCGGTCGGCTACAGCAACAAGGGCGGGGCGATCTTCAACCTGCTCCGTGACGATCTCGGCCGGATCCTCGATGCCACCGGCATGAACTACGAGAACAGCTTCTCCCGCGGCATCGTGCCCGGCGAGTACACGGTCAACCTCCACGCCTATCGCGCCGAGCGGCTGCCGATCCCCTGCAAGGTCGTGGTCTCGGTGCAGGGCCAGAGCGACCCCGTCATGCGCCAGATCCTCGCCACCGAGGTCACGCTGACCCGTGAAGGCCAGGAACGGACGGCGCTGCGGTTCAGGCTCGATGCGGCCGGGGCGCTCGTGCCGGGCAGCGTGGGCTCAGTGTTCAGGCCGCTGAGGGAAGGGGGCAAGCCATGAGCTGGAACTCGCGGATGCTCGGCATGAACGAGCCAGGGGGTGTTCTTGTCGTCTATTGGGTCGAGAGGACCTTCCCTCCGCTCGCCAGATGGGCCGCTGCAAATGGGGCGTTCTTCGGGCGAAGCATGAGGCGCATGCACGGTAAGCCGCATATTCTGTTTCGCGAAGGCCGCTGGCAGTTCGGCTGGTGGGTCAAATCATGACCCCCATCTATGCCGCCTACTTTGTCCTCGCCGTCACGATCGCCGGCGCGCTGCTGCTGAGCGGCCGGGCGCTGCGCACCGCCTTTGCCGTGATCGCCCTCGCCGCCGGTGTCGGCCTCGTGGCCAACGCCATCGGCCGCGCCAAGCCGATCTGGACCGAGACGCTGTGCGACGTCTCCATCGCCACCGTGCTCGGCTCCCAGCTCCGCGAGGACGAGGGCACGATCTATCTCTGGCTGCAGCCTGACGGGTGCGAGCCCACCGCCTACCGCATGGCGTGGAGCAAAGACCTCGCGCAGCAAATCCAGGACGCCACGGACAGGGCAGCCAGCGGTGAGGGCACGGGCATGCTCATGTTCGAGCAGAGCCTCGATGACCAGCCGCCCAAGGTCTACCCGCTGCCCCAGCCGGCCGCGCCGCCGAAGCCGCCCGGGCAGGCGCCGATGATGGTGCCGGAGCAGTCGGCGTGAGCCATGCATGACAAAGGCCCTCGCCCTTCCGCCACGCCGGAGCAAGAGCGCACTCCGCGAGGAGCTCGCGCGGCTGACGGTCGGCGTCGAGGCGACGGTGATCACCGACTACACGCCGATCGAGGAGCGGTTCCTGACGCTCCGCCGGCAAGCCGCGGCCGCTCGCGAAAAGGCGACCGAGACGACCAGCAGCCGCAAGGTGTGCGGGTGGGAGCACTGCCCGCAGCCGGGAAGGCAGTTCGCCCGCGGCCTGCAGGAGAGCATGAGCAATTGGATCAAGCGCCGGTACTGCAGCCAGACGTGCCAGGGGCTCGCGACCAACGCCAAGCGCCAGGCCGAGGCAAGGCGGCAGGACCAGGACGCGCCGCCCGTGTGCCGCAACCCGAGATGCCCGCGGCCGGGCCGGCTGATCCCCTACGAGCCGGGGACGGACCGGAGCAAGTGGCGGAGGCGGTTGTACTGCAGCCGGGCGTGCGCGAACGCGGTGCTGTTCGGGCGGTAGCGGCATGACAGTCCCCACCACGCGCCAAGAGATGATCGACGATCTCGCAGAGACGGCCCGGCTCGCGCGCATCAAGCACCAGCACGGCATCGCGCTGCAGGCGCAGCGGACCATCGCCGAGCTGCTGGGCTTCATGCAGGCCCCACCGCCAGTCGTCGAAGAGAAGATCGACCCCGAGGCCTATCGCGAGCGGATATGCAAGGCGGCAAGATCGTTCGGGATGATCATGCCGGGAGAGGTGAAGTGATGCCAAAGAAGACCGCGGCACCATTCTGGATGGTATGGAATCCTGATGGGCGCCAGCCTCGATTTCGGCACGACAATCAACAGCTCGCTGTCGCTGAGGCCGAGCGACTTGCCCGAGCAAACCCGGGGCAGGAGTTCTACGTGCTCGAGCCCACGCATCGAGTGGTCTCCAACGACATCATCGTCGAGCAGTACGACCGCGACGACATCCCCTTCTGAGAGGCAGGCAATGGCTACCGACTGCTGCAACGGCCACGAGGCCGCAACGCTCGATGATAGGGCTCACGAGCTGGCCATGAGCATGGCCGAGGATGTCTCGAACGAGGACGCCTACAAGTTCGCCGTCAACACGCGCATGTCCGTGCTGGACAGCATCCTTGAGCACTTCGCCAGCGTGGCCCGCTGGGGCGAAATCATGGCGATGTGGGGCGAGGCCTCCGAGTTTGCCCTCTACGGCGGGGCCGCCGACGAAGGCGCCGCACACGAGCCGGAGGAGGAGATCCCGGGGGAGCGGCCGCTGTGCTGAACCGCCGCGGCCTCATCCTCGGCCTGACGGGCCTGATCGCAGCGCCAGCCGTGATCCGGACGGCGGGGCTGCTGATGCCGGTGCGGCCGCTTGGGCCCCGCACTTGGTACATCACACCGGCCGGCGTTGGCGACGGCAGCAGCCCGGCCAACGCTACCGATATTGCGTCAGCAATAGCCCGAGCTGCCGCGGGCGACCGGATCGACATAGGACCCGGCCACTACGGTGATGGCACCCCGTACATCGGCTGGCTGCGAGCCAATCGCGACAGGCTCATCATTGATGGGCGCAGCCTATGACAGCCCCGCCCCGCACCTGCGTCACCTGCCGGCACTGCGTGGTCGCGGGCATGGCCTATGGCTGCAACCTCAGCAGCCGGATCGATCCCGTCTCCGGTATCGAGGTTGTCCTGCCGTGCTCCTACCGCCGCGCCGATCCCATGGGCGCGTGCGGCCCGGCCGGGAAGCAGTGGGAGGAGGCGCAGCCGGAGAAGCCCAAGGCCAAGCGCGGCAGGAGCACAGAGCAGAAGCCGCAGGGAGTGACGCTGCAGTGAGCAATGACCAGTACAACGTTATGCTGACGGCCGTCCCGGTTGGGATGCTGGCCGCCATTGCATCGGCCTTTCTTGTCGGTGGGCTGACGAACTCCCTCCGCTTCGGCGCTGCCGCAGCCGGCGCAATGGCGCTGACCGTGTTGTTCGTCGCGGCGAAGAAGTGCGGCGTGTTCCGATGACAGCGACGTGCGAGACGTGTCGGTTCTGGCGGCCCGGCCATCGCTACGAGGACCCCTACAACTGCTGGGACGGCATCTGCCGGCGTCGGTCGCCCGGGCCACCGCACCCGCCGAGCTTGAGCGGCGCGGCTTGGCCGACGTCGTCGCATGACGAATGGTGCGGCGAGCATGAGCCTCTATCCGAGAATGCCCGATACCGGGTGAGTCGAGTGTCATCATGCGCCTATCGCGTGCTAGACGCACACACCGGTTTGGAGGTCGTGACCGAGGGTCTGCCGGCCGATCTGTCCGACCTATTCGAGACGGACGCCGGTGGATGACATCGACCCCGAGCTCTGGGGCGCCGCCGGCGAGCTAGCCGCCGCTTACGATCGGCAGAGGCTGCAGGCGGAAGCGGCCGAACTCGGCGCTAGCCTCAAGAAGTTCACGCTCGGTGCCTGGTCCATCATCGAGCCCGAGCACGAGTTCCTCGACGGCTGGCACATCGATGCGATTTGCGCACACCTGGAGGCGGCCGCCCGCGGCGAGATCCTCTACCTGCTAATCAGCATGCCGCCGGGTCACATGAAGTCCCTCCTGTGCTCAGTGCTGTTCCCGGCTTGGCTCTGGTGCGAGCGACCAGAGATGCGCGTGCTGACCGCCAGCTATGCGGCTGAGCTTGCCAACGGCTTCTCGGTGCAAACCCGGTCCATCATCGAGAGCGACTGGTATCAGGCCCGCTGGCCGACGCCGATGCGCAAGGACGTCAACCGGCAGGACCGCTACGAGAACCACAAGCGCGGCTTCCGCATCTCGACCAGCGTTGGAGCCAAGCTAACAGGCCTCGGGGGCAGCCTGTTCATCTTCGATGACCCCATCTCGATGGACGACATCTACTCGGAGACCAAGCGGGCGAACACGAACCGCTGGGTCGACAACGTAGCCTCCACTCGCATCCGGAACATGAAGCCCGGCGCCAGGATCATGGTGGCGCAGCGCGGCCATGAGGTCGATCCGATCGGCCACATCCTCAAGCGCAAGCCGCCCGGGCTTGTGCACCTCAACCTGCAAGCCCGGTTCGTGCCGTCCAAGCGGTGCTCGACCAAATGGTACACGGACCCGCGCACGAAGGCCGAGGAGCCGCTGTGGCCGGCACTCTATCCGGACGAGCGCCTGATACGGCTTGAGCGCTACGACCTGTCGCCTGACGCCTTCGCTGCGCAGTTCCAGCAAGAGCCGGTGCAGGCTGGCGGCGCGATCCTGCGGCGCAAGTGGTGGCGCGTCTGGACCGAATGGAAGCTGCCGCCGTGCGCGGTCTACATGGTCAGCGTCGACCCCTCCGTGAAAGAGGAGGACATGAACGACCCTTGGGCCTGCACGGTCTGGGGTATCTTCAAGCACACGGACGATCCGCCGCCAGACGAGCAGCGGTTTGAGAGCCTCGACCCCAGGCAGCCGCGGGTCAACGAACCCGAGCGCTGGAACATGATCCTGCTCGATAGCTGGGAAGAGCACCTGTCCTACCCGGCGGCCAAGCGCGTGGTCATGCAGACCTGCGAGAACTGGACTATCGAAGGCGAGCCGCCCGACTACACCTTGATCGAGGATAAGGCCAGCGGCCCGCCGCTGATCACCGAGCTCAACCTCGCCGGCATCCCGAACATCACGCCCTGGCCGCCCAAGGGCATGCAGATGAAGGACAAGGTACAGCGGGCGCGCATCGTGTCCGACCTGCTCATGTGCGGCCGCATCTGGGTGCCGGGCCGGAAGCTGAACGACGGCACGCGCTCTGAGGACGTGCTCGCACCTAAGCTCGAGGCAGTCGTGAAGCAGTGCGAGCTGTTCCCGGCCGCCGAGCATGACGACCTGGTCGACACCTGCACCCAGGCATGGGCGCTCGGGAGACGCGCCGGCTACCTCACCATGGACAGCGACCCCCACGCGGAGGATGAGCGCGACGCGCGAGAGGACCGCCGTCGCGAGTCCGCATATGGTTGAGGTCGCCCAGCATGGCCGAGAGGCAGGACTACCCCCGGGCCACGATCCCCGCGACCTCTGGCTATAGCGGCTGGATCGACAAGCGAGGCAAAGCGGTCGTGGGCGTCGTTACGCCGGCCTCCTGGACCGGCGCCTCCGCGATCGCCGTCAAGGGCCGGCTCAAGGCGGGCGTCGGCGAAGGCGTGATTTACGATGACCAGGGCACGCAGATCACCCTCACCGCCGATGCCGGCCGCTTCATCCGTCTCGACGAGCGCCTCTTCCAGGGCGTTAACGAGCTGAGCTTCGCCTCGGACGGCCAAGCCTCCACGCGCGAGTTGATCATCGTCCTCCGCGATGAGGACGACCTGATCGGCCAGGGGCTCTAACCGATGGCCGTCAGCTACCTCCAGTCGCGGCGGGCGTTCCGAGAGATCATCCCCGCCGACCAGCTTGGCGAGGGCTCCGTCGCGCGGAGCGTGGCGGGGAAGCTCGCGGAAATTCCGAGCGTCCTGGACTTGGGCTGCATCGGCGACGGATCTACGGACGACACGACTGCCCTCCAGGCTGTCGAGGACGCCGCATACGCCCGTTATCTGGCCACCGGCCAGCAAGTCGCCCTGCGCTTCCCCGAGGGCACCTACGCCGTTTCCGATCCGATCACGAAGCGGTCGGGCGTGCATTGGACCGGGCCAGGACGGATCAAGCGGCTCGACGGTGCAGCACCGACCGGCGCATCCTTCATGCTGGTTACGGCCGAAGGTGTCGACGACTGGTCGATCGATGGGCTGACGCTTGAGGCGACAACTCACGATCTGTTTCTCAGTGGCGGTCTTACGCATTCAGCCAACCTTGGTGGCCGCAATGGCTGCCTGGACATTCGCGGCTGCTCGCGCTGGGATGTGATTGACTGCCGGTTCGAGAAATACTCATTCGGCATGATCATCCAGGGCAGCAGCGCATTCCGGGTGAACTTCAACCGGTTCCGGGCACTGACCAGCAAGACTATCGCCAGTATGTTGGACGGCACTTACACGGCGCTCGCCAACAACACGGGCGGCGGCTCCATCGTCCAGCACTATGGCGCTACGAACCCGGACCCGAATAGCGACTTCCAGATCATCGGTAACATCATCGACAACACCGGTTTGGATGTCGCGATCCAGGCATATTTGTTCGCGTTCACTGAGCAGCCGAGTGTCATCTCGCTCAATGTCATCGACGGATCAACTACCGGCATCCAGCTCTATTGCGCCCCGCAGTTGGCGGAGCCGGTCGCGAGCACGATTCTCGCCAAGGCGCTGGTCAGCCAGAACATCATCCGCAACTGCTGGGAACAGGGCCTCTATGTGCGGTCGATTACCGGCTGTCAGATCAAAGGCGGCTGGGTCGAGCGTTGTGGCCTGCGCGGCGCCTACCAGGGCGCGATGTCCAGCGTGGTGCTGCGCGAGAACCCGTTCTTAAGCATCCCGATTGCCACTGAGAATATCCATGATAACTGGGGCTGTTCGGTCGAAGGACTGATGGTCTATAACCACGGCCGCTCGGGCGTGTCCTGCGATGCCGCAATGGCGGTCGAGCATAACAACTGCACTGTGCGCGATGTAGACATTATCCGCAGTCGCGATGACTTTGCCTCGAAAGCCGATACGGCCCTTTACGTGGATAATGGCAAGCGACTGATGTTCGGTGACTTCTCGGACATCAGGATTGACAATTTCGCCAACGGCGTTGTTCATGCGGCCACCCTGACCGTGCATGCCTACGGCGAGGCACGCTTTGCCTATGATAGATTCAAGGTGCGGCACTGCACAGTCGGCCTCAATCTCGATATGCGCCGAGTGGGTCTGCATTGTGTCAGCAATTGTTACTTTGAAGACATCAGCACCAATGCTCTATATGTTCGATTTGCGCCGGGAACGAAGATCACCGAGAACGACTTCATCAACTGCGCAGCCGGGATAACCCTACAAGACGGTACTCTGGCCGCCAATATCCCGTATCTGCTGAGTGCTGGTGCAATTGCGATCGGGACCCGGGGCGGATCGACGGTTCATGTCCGCAATAACCGGTTCTGGAACGTGCCGACGCCGCACGCGGTCAGTTCTACCGGGACCAACGACACGACATTCTCTGACCGCGTCCAGGTCTGGGAGGGGGATCGGGTCAACGGCGCTCTCGTGACTGGCTTGATGCGCGCTGCGGCGGCCCCTGATACCGCAAGCGTCAAGAGCTGGTCGATTGGCGAAATCGTCTGGAACAGCACGCCTGGCACTGGCCCGAGCCGTAAGATATGTGCCGCCCCCGGCACCTATGGCGCTGCGGTTACGCCGACGGTCGACGCCACCAACGCCGGAACGACGCTCTCCAATATCAGCAGCCTGTCCGGCGTCGGGCCTGGCATCTACATCACCATTGCCGGCGTGACCGGCACCAAGCAAATCACCGACATTGACATCCCAACCGATCGCTTCGTCGCCGATGATGGGGCGCAGGTCGATTTCACGCTGAGCTTCACGCCCGCTAATCTGGCGGCGATTGGCGTGGTCGTGGACAACACTGTCGTCACCACGAATATCTCTGTTGTCGGCAACGTGCTCACATTCACCACCCCGCCTGGAACGGCATCGCTGCCGGTCCTGATCGAGGTCATGCACTTTGGCGGCGCCACACTGTCCATTGACAGCGCGGTGGATGCCACGGTCGCCACTGCGGCGATTGCGCGGGCCACGCCGACCTTCGTCACCGAGAACGCAAGCTTCGTGTATCAGGGCACCGTCACTTGGTCCGGCTCCGGCGCGACCCTGGCCTCGACCGTTACCGGCGTGGCGTCGACCGACATCGTTTACGCGACCATCCGCGTGAAGCCGACCCAGGCGGCCTACCTGGTGCGCGCGGTGCCATCGTCGAACACCATCACGTTCGAGCTGAGCGCGGCGAACACCAGCAACGACGCTCAGATCAGCTACATCGTGTGGCGACCCTAGATGCCCGCCGCCCCAACCCACCACGCCGAGCGCTGCGGGGCGAGGGGCTGAGCGATGGCCGCTAAAGTCACCCTCACGCTCACTGGCACCGGCTACACGTCCGAGGTCGACCTCAAGGACCAGACGATCCTGCGCATCCTCAACGCCGGGAGCTGGACGACGGCCGACCTTTACGTCGAGGAGCGGATCGCAAGCGGGTCCTGGGCACCGCTCTACGACGACGAGGGCAACCGCGTGACCATCGCCATGGGCGCCACGCGCATGGTCCGGGTCGACGAGCGGCTGTTCCAGCACGCTCGAGCAGTGCGATTCCAGTCGAGCAACAGCCAGGGCGCCGAGCGCACCCTCGTGGTCCAGACGGTGCGGCTGTCCGAGCTCGCCTATGGCGCGCCGTCGTGAGGTCCTGGGGCTGCTGCTGATGGGGAGCTGGTTCACAGGGCGCGACTTTCGGGACAAGATCCGGGCCGACCGCGTCCGGTTCAATCCGGCGGTTGACGGCGAGGCCGACCTCCAGGCCTGGGCGACCGGCCTCTCGACCGGCGGCGGCAATGTCGTTACGCCGCGCATGTTCGGCGCCGATCCGAATGGCAGCGGCTCGGCGGTCACTGCGCTGAACGAGTGCATTTCCCGCCTAAACAGCGACGGCGCCACGCTGGACCTGTCCAACGGCACATGGCTGGTCGACGGTGAGCTCGATCCGATCAACCGGCCCTGCATCGTCGGCAACGGCACCGGTACCTTGCTGGTCGACTATGCTGTTGAGGATGGCGCGGCGATCCTCGATTGCGAGGTGCCGATCGGCGAGGTCTACACGGTCTCGGCGATCACCCAGACCACCTACGATTTTGCAGGCGCGGAGAGCGCCGACACCACGGTCGTGCGGCTCACCCTGTCGCTCGGCGGCGGGCAGTCCATGCCCAGCGTCGGCGCGGTCGGCAAGCTGACAGCGACGGATGCGATCAGCGGCGTCGAGGCGGGCGACCAGGTCGGCCAGCACGTCGTGGTCGCCGCGGTCTCCGGCAGCTTCGTCTACATCGCCACGCCGGCCCTGCACGACACCTACTCGACCAGCACGCAGCTCGTGATGCTGGGCACGGCGCCGGTGTTCCTCGGCGGCTTCACCATGCGCGGTGTCTGGGCAGACGTCGTCGCCGACGATCTGCTCTACGACTTCATCCGGGTTCAGGGTGCGATCGAGCCGCAGTGCGAGCGCCTCCGGTTCCAGGACGGGCCCGGAAGCGGGTTGATCCTGGCCGGCACCTATTGCGCCGAGACGCGGAGCATCCGTGCGCACCGGCTGCGCAACGCCACGGCATCCGAGGATCCGGCCATCCCTGGCTACGGCGTGCTGGACGCTGGCAGCTTCGGCTCGGTGCACCAAGGGCTCGGCGGTTCCGACTGCCGCCACGTCTACACCACCGTCTCCCCCGATGCGGCCGGCTGGGACCGCGTCGCCTGGGGCCGCACCTTCTACCCGCGCGTCATCGGCGGCGCGGCCTATGGTTGCTCTGCGGCTGCCTACGACACGCACAGCGATGCCGTCGGGGCGGAGTTCAACGGCTTGACCGTCTTCGGGGGGTACTACGGGGAGAACAGTGCCGGCGCCGGCCTCCAGTTCCGTGGCGTGCGCGGCCGCATGATCGGCTGCCGAGCGGTCAACACCGCAGTCGGGTTCGAGCTCTACAAGCAGTTCGCCGCCGAGGAGTGTGGCTATGAGTTGATCGACTGCCACTACGAGGGCGCCGGCACGCCGATCCGGGCCGAGCATGGCGACGATCTGAGCGGCGCTGACGCTCGGCAGACGGTGACCGTGCGCGGCTTCCACGGCCGCACCACCGGCCTGATCGGCATCGACCTGCAGGACGCCGACCTGATCATCGAGGGCGTCGTCACGATCGAACACCTCGGCACTGTATCGACGCCGCGGGCGATCTACGGCCGCGCCAAGGCCACGCACCGCAGCCGCGGCGGCGGCCGGCTGGTGCACGACTTCTCGGCCATGACCGGCACGCCCAACCCGCGCGTGATCACCTTCGAGGGTGCGGACTGCTCGACCAACGGCGGCGAGTTGCGCGTCGAGGTCAGGGCCGGCTCCGTGGCCTGGCAGGCCGTCGTGTCGGAGAACGACAACCCCGCGGCCACCATGGGCGCGATGCGCGTCCACTGCGAGGCGGACACGGCGCCCAGCGCCGCCAGCGGCGGCTATTCGCAGAACGGCGCCAGCAACCTGCTCACGGCCGGCGCGCTCGACCTGCGGCTGACCGTGGCCGGTGGCGGGCAGGTGGCGGCGAAGTCCAGCGGCTTCACGGTCAAGGCCGAGCACAACGGCCAGCGGATCCCGTGCACGAGCGGGCTCACGGCGACCGTCTCAAGCGCCGCCGTGCTCGGGCCGAACTTCGAGTGCTGGATCTACGCCGTCGGGATCACCGTCACCATCGACGGCCCGGGTAGCTCGAATGTCTCCCTCACCACCGGCAAGGCCGCCCGCATCTACACGCGCGCCTCGGTCGTCATGGTCGACGTCGTCGACGCCGCGAACAATGTGGACGTGAGCACGTAGCATGCCCACCGGCTCTGCTCCTCGCCGCGCCGAGAAGGCGGCCATGTCCGTCAAGGCGAACGCCAACCTTGGCTCGAAGGCGTTTTACGAACTCGAGAAGAACGGCTCCCTCGACCTGCCGGACAAGATCGAGGGCGGCGGCGCAGTCCTGCCGACCTACGACGTGCCGCTCGAGGACGAGCCGAGTGACACCGACCGCATTCTAGCGGCAGCGCGCGAGCGCGAGAGCAACATGGCCGTCCTCGGCCGGCGGGCTGATCCGATGGCCGGCTCGCGTCACGGCGACAACCTCGCGCTCCTGCTGAGTGACGAGGAACGGCGCACCCTAGGGGCCGAGATCAAGCGCGAGATCGAGATCGCCAAGCGGTCGCGGCTCTCGTGGATCGACCAGGCAGTCAAAGGGGTCAAGCGCCTCGGCTACGACAGAGAGACCGAGAAGCGCAGCGACCCGTTCCCAGGCGCCTCCGCGGTCGTCCACCCGGTGTTCGCGCAGGCTTGCGTCGACTTCCAGGCCCGTGCGGCTGGCCAGCTTTGCCCGCCTGACGGGCCGGCCAAGGCATCCGTCGAGGGCAAGAGCGAGACGCAGCGTGAGGAGGCAGCAGAGCGCGTCGCGCGGTTTCTGAACTGGCAGTGCACGCGCCAGATGCCGGAGTGGGCGCCTGAGAAAGAGCGCCTGCTGATGATGCTGCCGGCCGAGGGCAGCAGCTTCCTCAAGGTCTGGTACGACCCGGTCCTGTCGCGGCCGCGCGTTGCCTACGTCTCGTCCGAGTTCATCATCGCGCCCTACGGGGCCAGCGACGAGATGACCACGCCGCTGCTGGCCGAGGAGATCCGTGTCCTCGACCACGAGCGCAAGGCCAACATCGCGACCAGCTACTGGCTGCCGCATGAGCCCGGCCAGCCGCCGTCGCTGCAGCCGAGCGAGCTTGAGCTGGCTCGAAAGAAGGTGACCGGGCTCGAGCCGGCCGGCGAGGCGAGCGACCTGCAGGGCGCGCACGCCTACTACGAGGCCCAGGTCAAACGCCGGATCGGCGGCCTTGATGGCAATCAGGTCGTTGAGTGGGTGGTCACCATTTGCGTCACCACGGATGAGGTGGTGGCGATCTACCGCAATTGGGACAGCACCGATCCGGCCCGCGAGCGCCGGCGGATGCTACTCCACTTCAAGATGTTCCCGTGGGACGGCTTCTACGGGATCGGCCTTTGGCACCTGATCGGCGGTCTGGCGCATGCGGCGAGCGGCTCGCTCCGCGCGCTCCTCGACCAGGCGATGGCCTCGACCCTCGGCGGCGGCCTGATCATGGGCCACAAAAAGGCGAACGGGGGCACCATCACGACGGGCCCTGGCACCTGGGCCAACATCGACGTCGCGGGCGTGGACGACATCCGCAAGGCGGTCATGCCGTCGTCGGATATTTTTGGCCAGCCCTCGACGGTGCTGTTCGAGCTGCTGCAGTTCCTGGTTGGCGCCGCCAACGAGTTCGCCTCGGTCGCCCTTAAGGAGGTAGCGGAGAGCAACGAGAACGTCCCGGTCGGGACCACGCTCGCCCGCCTGGACGAGGGCAGCCGGGTCTACAGCGGCATCTACCGCCGGCTCCACCGCGTGCAAGCATTGGAGCTCGAGACCCTCTACAAGATCGACGCCAAGACGCTGCCCAAGCAGCTCGCGGTCCGCCCGTACCATGACCCCGAGCTGACGCCGGCTGACTTCGGCCCGGACATCAGCGTCGCGCCGGTCAGCGACCCGAACACCTACTCCACGATCCAGCGTCAGATGAAGGCGCAGGCGCGCAAGCAGGCCGCGATCGAGGCGGCGCAGCTTGGCGTCAAGGTGAACATGCGCAACGCGATCGTGGCCGCGTGCGAGGCGCAAGACCTCCCCGATCTCGAGGAGCTGTTCCCTGAAGACCCGGAACCTTTCTCGGGTGCGCCGTTCGAGGAGAATCTGGCGGCGCTCCGCGGTGCGCCGTTGGCGACGCAACCGGCGGATGACGACGACGCTCACCTGACGGTGCATCTCCCGGCAGCCATGCTGCCCGGCGCGATCGCGACCCCGCCAGGGCAGGCGGTTGTGACGCACATGCAGGAGCATGCGGCGAAAGGCGCGATGAAGATCGCGACCGCCATCTCGCTCGCCAAGGAAAAGGGCGCAGACCCAGCCGCGCTCGGGCTCGTGGACCCGGCTCAGTGGTACACCTCGTGGATGGAGCGGATCGGCCAGTGCATGCTGCCGCCGCCCGATCCCGCTGTCGCCGCCGTCGCCGAGGTCGAGAAGGAGAAGGTCAAGGCGACCAAGGAAAAGACCCAGGTCGACGCCGCGGCGAAGATCGAGGTCGCCGAGAAGCAGAGCCAGCTCAAGCTCCGCGAGCTCGAGGCCGAGCATCAGAACAAGATGGAGGAGCTCGACCGGGCCGACGACCACGAGGAGGCCCGGATCACTGCCGACGTGCAGATGAAGCGCGAGGCCATCGCGAGCCAAGAGCGGCAGAAAGCCGCCGACATCATGGCGAAGGCGGCAACCCCGCCGCCACCCAAGCCAGACATGCCGCCGGGGAAGAGGTCGGGTGCCTCGGGGAAAAAGCCCGCGAAGAAGTAGCCGGAGCACGACATGCCCGCCCATGGCTTGCCGCCCGACGAACACCGCCGGCGCATTGAGGCTGTCTGCCAGGCCCTCGCCGAGGGCTGCGCACCACCGACCGTCCATGCGCGCTTCGGCGGGCGACGAGCCAAGATGCGGGCGCTGGAGATCCTGAACGGCGACGGCCGACAGGCTCTCTCTGCTGCCGCTTGGGACAGCTACCTCTTCAACTATCCCTTCCCCTGGCCAGCCCTCGGCGAGAAGCCGAAACTGACGCGAGATTTCCTCGCCCGGTTGGGGATCGAACCGAAGGTCGAGCCGCCCGCTCCTGTGGAGGGGATTGAGATCTTCCCTCAGCAGGCTCAACCGTCTCAACCGGCCGATGGCGTCGAGCTGCGCCGACTGCGCGGCCGGATTTCCGACCTCGAGCGCAAGCTGAAGGCGGCCGAGGAAATGGCCATCGCCGCGCAGGACGCGCACGCTTTGGCGCTCGACCTGCAGGCCACACGCCTCTCCGCGCCGGAGTGGTTGATGGCGTCGGACCCGCCAAGCGGACAGCCGGGCGTGCCGTTCCTGTGCCTCAACGACTGGCACTGTGGCGAGATCGTACGCGCCGCGGAGATCGATGGGCTCAATAGCTACGACCTCGACACCGCCGAGCGGCGCATCCAGCGCGTGATCCAGCGCACGACCGACCTGTGCTTCTCGCACACGCCGGGCCCGGGCGGCACGCGGCCGGACTATCCAGGCATCGTGGTCGGCTGCCTCGGCGACATGGTGTCGGGCGACATCCACGACGAGCTGCGCGAGACGAACGAGGTCAGCCGCAACGTCTCAATGCTGTGGACCGCAGAGCGCCTGGTGGCGGCCATCCGCGCGCTCGCCGATGCGTTCGGCCGAGTGCATGTGATCGGCGTCCCTGGCAACCACGGCCGCGACGGGCGCCCGCGCGCCAAGCTGATCTGCCACACCAACGCCGACTGGGTGATCTACCAGCTCGCGGCCAAGGACACCCGCGGCGACCCGCGCATCACGTGGCAGATCCCGGACAGCGGCGACGCGCATGTGCATGTGGCCGGTGTCGACTACTTCGCGACCCACGGCGACCGCCTCGGAGTTAAAGGCGGCGACGGAATAATCGGGAGTATCGGGCCAATCGTCCGTGGCGATTTCAAAGTAAGTCGACAGCAGAGCGCGATCGGCAGAAGTTACGATACACTAGTCTTGGGTCATTGGCATCAATATATCCCGCTCTCCCGTGTCATGGTCAGCAACTGCCTGATCGGCGCGAACGAGTACGGCCTCAACATCCTGCGGGCGCCGCCGTCCCCGCCCTCGCAAGCCCTTTGGTTCACGCACCCGCACTGGGGCATCACGGCCCGGTGGGAGGTGTTCTGCGACGACACGATGTGCCGCCCATGGAGCGAGACCCCGTGCCTGAAAAGATGACCGTCGAGATGCAGCAGATGGCCCGCGAGTGGCTGGCGAACGACCCGCCGGTGGCCGAGCCGGAGCCCATGACCGGGACCGAGCGCCGCCGCGAGATCGTGCGCCGGGTCGAGGGCTGCGTCTGCCGCGACCGGCAGAACACCTACGGTGATGCCGAGGACAATTTCGCGGACATCGCCGCGCTCGCGAACGTCGTGCTCGGCCCGAAGCTGAAGGAGCCGCTCGAGCCCCATGACGTCGCCAGCTTCTCCGCCTGCATCAAACTCGCCCGGATCAAGTCCAGCCCCATGCACCTCGATAACTGGGTCGATCTCGGCGGCTACGCAGTGTGCGGCGGCGGCATCGTCGGCAAGCTATCTGGTGAGCTACGTTAAGCTCGACCGGTTCGTCTATGCCCTGGCGGAAGGCTGGCGGTTCCCGGGCATCGTGGTCGAGCCGATGAAGGCGCATCACGGATTCTGGTCGGTCCTTCTCGAGAAGACCATCGACGGCGACCCCTAACCCTCCGATACGGTCGAGCGTTGTTCAACCCTCACGTGCGTGGCTGCCAACGTGAGCCCTCTTGCTGCTCGGCTGATCAAGGCTATCGAGGCGCAAATCGAGGAGGAGCGCACCGCTCTTGAGCGGGGGCTTCAACCCGAACCGTATCAGCGTCTCTGTGGCGCCATCACATGCGCGCGGTGGGTCCTGGATTTGATCCGGGATGAAGACCGCCGCGACCAAGCCGACGACGATGAGGACGACGAGCAGCCGGCCCTGACCGAGGCCGCATGAAGACTCTTCGCGAGGCCCTTCCCGACGCCACCGACGACCACGACTGGGAACTGTCGCAGCGCTTCCCGGATGTACCGCTGCCCTACATGCCGGTCGGCGGCTATGTCCTGATCCAGGACCGGGCCGTGGTCGAGCGGACCAAGGGCGGCGTGCTCCTCTCCGGCATCAGCCAGGAGAAGAACGAGTACCAGGAGAAGCTGGGCCGCGTGGTCGCGGTTGGCCAGCTCGCTGGCTATGACAACCTGTCGGTCGACCCGGATCCGGAGGCGCGCAAGCTGCCGGACTGGCCGTGGTATCAGCTCGGCGATCTCGTGCTGTGCTCGGCCTTCAGCAGCACCCGCGAGCGCGCGGTCGAGATCGACGGCCGCAAGATCACCTTCCGCCTCGTCCCCTACCAGGACGTCATGGCCCGGGTGACCAGCGTGCAGCAGGTCCTGCGATGAACGCGCGGCGCGTGGATGCGCGCACCGATACGGTGCACGGCGATGTGCGCGTGAAGAGTGAGCGCGCCGTCGTCTGGTATCGGCCGACGCAGCCGAAGGTGGCGCTGGTGCGCCGGGCGCGGCACGCGATCGAGATGCGCGACCGCCGGATGCGGCAGAGGGCGCGATGACCCCAGAGCGCCGCGCCGCCATCGGCGTCTACGGCAGCCTGTTCGCCACCGTGGTCGGGCTTCTCGGCCTGGCCATGCTCCTCGCGATGGAGATGTAGCCGTGCTCGACTGGGTGAAGTCCTGGAGTCGCGTGACCTGGGCCATGGCCGTGGGCCTTGGCATCGGTGTGCTGCTGACCCTCAACTACGTGTTCGGGGCCGATACGCTCCGGGCATGGGTCGAGGCGATCTGGGGCTCGTCCCATGGGTGAGCCCGACTACGGCATCGGCCGGCATATCGGCGTTGGTATCGCGGCCGTGGTGGCGATCTGTGTCGCGGCCGCGCTGATCGCTGCGCTGACGGCATGACAGTTTCGTGGTGGAATCGGATGCGGCCCTGCCGGCCCAAGGAGACGGTCGGTGGATTCACCGCGGCCGAGCTCTGGGAGCAACTCCAAGCCGCGAACAAGCGCATCGCCGACCAGGAGCGACTGTCCCAGGAGTTCAAGCGCCAGCTCGACGAGGCCGTGCGGCGCAACGACAACCTTGAGGATCTACTCCATGACATCCGCAAGTTGACGGAGCGCGAGGCGTGACCACGATCGCAGTGCGCGACGGCGTTGTCGCTGCGGATACCGCGTGCTTCCACGCCGATCGGCACGTCGGAGCGATCCGCAAGGTTCGTCGCGTCCCCGGTGGCATCGTGGCGATTTGCGGCGAGGCGCAAGACGCCGCCCGCGCATTCGAGTGGTTCGAGAGCGGTTGCCCAGACGAACGGCCGGCGGGCCTCGCGGATAGCATCAGCGGCTTGTTCCTGCGCGAGGATCAGAGCGTGCTGAGCTTCGACCACAAGCTGATCTTCATGGCGATCGAGGCCGATTTCCACGCCTACGGCAGCGGCAGCAAAGTCGCTACGGGCGCCATGGAGATGGGCGCGACCGCCGCCCAGGCCGTGGCGATCGCCTGCAAGTACGACGCCTACACCCGCCATCCGATCCACGCCGAGGCGCTCGCATGATGCCGCCCTACGTCCTCCCGCCGATCCACTGCGCCCGCTGCGATCAGCCCGTGAAGACGGTCGAGTGGTGGCGCGAGGACTGGGACGGCGACCTGATCGTCCAGGCCGGATGCCACGGCGAGCAGGAGACGGTTGTTGTGCCGGCAGGCCAGGAGCCGCCGGCCGAAATGTTCGAGGTCAAGGTGCCGGAAGAGGATTGTGCAGGATGCTGACCGAGATTCTTGGATGCAAGATCAATGGTGGCTATATCAGCCCAGGCCCCGCCCCATGCGTGTCGGTGCCCTATGATTCTGCCCGCGCGCAGAAGCAGCAGGCCGAAGCAGCGGCCCGCGGCCGCGAGCCTGCGCTGCCCATCGACATCAGCATCAGGCGCCTTTGGGACTTGGCGCAGATGCTCGGCGAGGCGACTTCGATCATCGAATCCGTGGTCGATCGTGCACATGGGTGCTCTGGCGCTTGCGGCGGCGAAGTACAGCCCGACCAGTCCGAACCCGTGACGCTGGCCGAGAAGCTGGAGCGCGCAGCCGACGCCATCGCCCGCCGCGTCAACGAGCTAAGTCGCCAGGCCGAGCGGGCACGGAGCATCGCGTGAAGGACCAGCACGAGAAGATCAGCGGCTACCGCGACCTGTCGCAGGCCGAGATCGACGAGATGAACGCCCTCAAGGGCGTCGAGGCGTACATGGGTGGATGGCTGGCGAATATGGCGAGGATAGTCCCCGCGGACGACTCCGACGCCCAGCGCTGGCTGTCGATCGCGCGCACGCATCTGGAGACGGGTTTCATGTTTGCCATCAAGGCTGTGGCTCGCCCGACCAATGGGCTTGGTAGGAACCGCTGATGCCAGCCGAAATCGATCTTGAGGATTTGGTCGGCCCTGTCGTCGGCCCCGAGGATCTTCCCGGGGGACGCAAGCCGGCCGAAGGCGCGGAAGACGTCGTTGACGGCGACAAGCCGGCCAAGGACCGCGGACGGGACGCCGACGCGGATGCCGATGGTGAGGGCGACGATCGAGAGCGCGCGTCGTGGGCCCGCGAACGGAACCGCCTGAAGCGGTCCAACACCCGGATGAGCCGCGAGGTCGCCATGCTCCGCGAGGAGCTGGCGGATGTGCGCGGCGCCGTCCATGGGATGGCTCGGATCGAGGCTTCCCGGACGTCAGGAGCCGCCGCCGACGCGGTGAAGGCAGCCGAGCAGAAGCTGCGTAAGGCGCTGGCCGATGGCAGCGAGGACGCCATCCTTGAGGCGATGGACGAGCGGGATACAGCGAGGGACGCCCTCCGCGACGCCAAGGCGCGAGCCGGTAGCGATCGCGAGGACGATCCCTCGCCCCGCGGCCGCCAGCCGCAGCGCCAGGCCGAGCAGGAGCTGCCCGAGGCGACCACAGACTGGCTCAAGCGCCACAAGTGGTACGACGTGAACCTCGGCGACGAGGACAGCGAGATCGCCAATACGGTGTTCGCGCGGCTCCTCAAGGACGGCTTCGAGGTCGACGACCCCGACACCTACGACGAGCTGGACCGCCGGCTCGCCAAGCGCCTGCCC
>ERZ724522.409-NODE-409-length-28514-cov-7.949331_pt1 | contig 28514 bp, 28 predicted proteins | sample MGYA00376055_ERZ724522 | MGnify/ENA primary metagenome ERZ724522 (study PRJEB28724, sample SAMN07190884) | wastewater metagenome | isolation source: effluent of sewage treatment plant in Hong Hong | place: Hong Kong | collected 2016-03-17 ...
TGCCCGCTAAGAAATCGCCGTGGTTCAACGCCCGCACGGAGCCGCCGGTGAATGGCGGGGATGGGCCATGCTGCTGACGCCCCCTGAAGACGCCGAAAGCCTGCGCGCCCGGCTCGGGATGCGCGACGATGGCGGCCCCGATGGCATCACCTGCCGTGACGAGACGATCAGGCTTCAGGACGAAATGATCGAGCGCCTGCGAGCGGCGCAGGAGAAGAAGTGAACACGACTGAGTTCGAAGAGGCCCTCGCCGAACTGCTCGCAGCGCAGCAGCATCACGAGGAGACGGCGCAAGCCGCGCGCGTGGCCAGCAGCAACGCGGTCAGCGCGTGCAACCGGCTGAATATCGCGCAGAAAAAGATTGACGAGCTGATCGCTGCGCTCAAGAAGAGCTCGCCCAATGGTTCTGACTGGGCACGAAACAAAGGAGGTCATCATGGGTGACACAGTGACGCACGCCCCGTTCAAGCGCGCACATCTGGGCAAGATGGCTGAGGAGATCCGCGAGATCATCTACAGCTACGTCGACCGCGCCAGCGTTGCCGAAGTGCTCGGCGTGCTGGAGATCGTCAAACAGGAAGTCTATCAAGCTGCGTTCGAGGAGAAAGACAATGGATGAACTGAAGGAACTGATCTCGTGCGACCCGTGTAGTGCACGCTACCGCGGGTCAATCGCAGTGCTGAAAACAAAGGCGATTGCAAAAAAGACTTGACGCTTGCAGAAATGCAAGGCAACATACGCTCCATGAACATTGATCAGCTCAGAAAGCAGTTGAGCAAGAAGCGCAAGCGGTGGTCGGAGCTGGCAAAGTTGGCCAGCATCAGTACTGCAACCATTCGGCGCATCTCGGACACTGCTGGCTACTTCCCCAACGTGAGGACGCTGGAGGCGCTGATCAAAGGGCTCAAGGATTTGCCGAAAGGCTAGCAAGTTTTGCCGTGGTGTAAGAGCTGGTTACTTCTGCTAAAAGTCCCACCAGTTCGAGATGTTCCCGGCAGCAGTTATGCGATGGTGTTGTTGACGGATACTTCTTGGGGACGTTACCCCGTCAGCATTCGTTCCTCGCAAGGTTATGGCATGGCGTAGAGATCCAATCCTTCTATCGCAAACAGGATGTCGCGGGTTCGAGTCCCGCCAGCCGCGCAAGCGGTTGTAGCTCAGTGGTAGAGCGCCCGTTCTAGGGGGTCTCGTTTTTTCCTGCCAAGTTTTGTGACGTGGCGTAGAGAGCAGATACTTCGCCTTGTAAGCGGGTGGTCGCCGGTTCAAATCCGGCCGATAGTCTAGGCTGTCGTAGCTCAGTGGTAGAGCACCTACGTTCCTGCTTTCGCTTTTTCCCGTCAAGTTTTTGCTGTGGTGTAGTTGTCGGTTACTTCTTGGTTCGACTCCGAGTGGCTCTAGGGCGAAAGCCTGCCGGGGCTACTGGCAAGTGGGTTTGCCTACCCGACTACGCTGTTCCCAGCACACCGTGTGCCCTGCGCGCCGACTGACCCCCCGTAAGGGGTCTTTTCATTTCTGCAACCTCAACTGGAGAGTACGATGAAGACCAACGTGGCGAAAAAGATCCCGGCTCAGTTCACCGCTGAAGGCGCGCTGGCTGCGCGCATCACCCCGGAGCAGCGCCTGCGCCGGCTGTCGGCCACCTGCATGCTGTGGGAGGACGGCTTTTACCTTGACGGTAAAACGACCGCGCAGCTGATCGCTGAGCTGGTAGCGCAGGTCTCACCCGAGTTCGCCGCAGCCGTGGCTTACGAGGCGCGGACGAAGCAGCACCTGCGGCACCTGCCGCTGCTGATCGTGCGCGAGATGGCGCGCCTGCCCAAGCACAAGGCGCTCGTCGCCATGCTGCTGCCCGACGTGATCCAGCGTGCGGACGAGATCAGCGAGTTCGTCTCGATCTACTGGAAGGACAAGAAGCAGCCCCTGTCGGCCGGCGTGAAGAAAGGGCTGGCGGCTGCGTTCCAGAAGTTCGACGAGTACGCGCTTGCCAAGTACGACCGCAACAACGCCGCTGTGCGCCTGCGCGACGTGCTGTTCCTGTGCCACGCCAAGCCGAAGGACAAGGAGCAGGAGGCGCTGTGGAAGCGTCTGGTGGACGGCACGATGGCCTCCCCGGAAACCTGGGAGAACCAGCTGTCGGCCGGCGCGGACAAGCGTGAGACGTTCGAGGCGATGATGGCGGGCGTGAAGCTGGGCGGGCTGGCGTGGCTGCGCAACCTGCGGGGCATGGCCGAGGCGGGCGTCGACTCGGCGTTGATCAACGCCTACGCTGACGTGGTGAAGCTGGACCGGGTGCTGCCGTTTCGCTTCATTGCTGCGGCGCGGCATGCGCCGGTGTTCGAGCCGGCTATCGAGAAAGCGATGTTCCGGTCGCTGACCGAGCGCCCGAAGTTCCAGGGCAAGACGGTCGTGCTGGTGGACGTGTCGGGCTCGATGCAGGGCAAGGTGTCGGGCAAGTCGGACATCAGCCGGCTGGACGCCGCGGCGGGCGTGGCCATCGTGGTGCGGGAGATTTGTGAGGACGCTCACGTGTTCATCTTCAGCACCCAGGTGCGCCAGATCCCGGCGCGCCGCGGGTTCGCACTGCGGGATGCCATCGGCGGAGCCAACGGAGGTACGCACCTGGGTGCTGCGGTGAAGGTGATGAACCGCTACGGCTACGACCGTCTGCTGGTGTTTACCGACGAGCAGTCGTCTGATCCCGTGGGCGACCCGGTCGGCAAGCGGGCGTACATGATCAACGTGGCGGCCAACCGCAACGGCGTGGGCTACGGCAAGTGGCACCACATCGACGGATGGTCGGAGGCGGTGATCGACTACATCCAGTACGCTGAAGCCGAAGGTCTCGAGTGAGTCCTCGAGGTTTTCCGAAAGCGTGGGCGGGCATACGCAAGTTGCCCGCCTGTTTGAAGGAAGACGAAACGACTCTGATGATGGCGCGCTGGCTCGGCAAACGCATGTTTGACGCGGGTTGGCGTGCTGCATTGAAGGAGCGCGATGCGCAGATCAAGACCGACGCCGATCAACGCGCTGACCGTGGCCAAGCTGCTGCGGATGCTGATCGATGAGAACCACACGGTGCAGGAGCTTGCCGACGGTACGGGGTTAAGGCCTCCGACGGTTGGCAAGTTTGTGCGTGCGCTGATCAAAGAGAACATCGTGCACATCGGCGCCTGGGAGCAGGACCGCTACGGACGAGACACCAAGCACGTGTACTTCTTCGGCCCCGGCAAGCCTGCGAAACGAAAGAAAAAGACGACGTCAGCAGAGCGCGATGCGGTGTATCGCGCTAGGATTAAAGCCCGGAATATCAACGCCCTGGTTGCAGGGCCAATCAACGAGGTGAACCATGACTGATCGAGCGAACCGTTACGAACCGCTGTTCAGCAAAGAACAGCTGAGCGCAGACCTTCCCGTCGTCGGCTCCGACGCCTGCGGCACAGGCTCGGTGAGCGTGCACGGCCTGCCGTACGCACAGGCACTGAACCAAGGACCCCCTTCCTATTACCTCGACGGCAAGCGTGTTGACTCGCTGCCCGGGTTCCCACTGCGCGCGGCCGCCACAGCGACGCTGGGCGAAACAGAACGGGAGACGTTGCGGGTCAATCAGAAACTTGCATTTCAGGAATGCAGCAAAGGTCCGAACACTCTCGACCAGTACATGGCCGCGATGGCACTTGAAGGCGCGAAGATGAGCCGGCCGGTCATGCAGGACATGGGGTTGGTGGAGCCACTGGAGATGCTGAAAGAAAACGGCATCATTTCATCTGAAGGCCTCAAAATACTGGACGGACTGAAGGCGCAGCAGGCGCGTGTGCATCCGTCGATGACTGATGCGTCGGAGTGGAAGTACACCTTGGGGGACGCCGTGCCCGTCACGCCGCTCGCCACCCAGGTGGGTGGCAGCCATTACAAAAGCATGAAGATCCAGCCGGTCGAGTACATCCATGCCAACGGCATCGGGTACTTCGAAGGTAGCGTGATCAAGTACGTCTCACGCTGGCGCGAGAAGGGCGGCGTGGCCGACCTCGAGAAGGCCAAGCACTTCATCGACCTGCTGCTCGAACTCGAGCGCAAAAAGATCTGAACCGGGGTGGTAATCCGCGCGCCGGCTAGCCTTGCAGATGCGATGCTAGCGCGTTGTCCGCAGCAGCCCGGTTGCTTCGTTTGACCTGCTGTGTGACACGTACTCACCGCGAGCTGAGGGGGCGCGGAATCTGCATCTCCCCCTCACCCCCAACACAAGGAGCCCTGCCGTGCAACTACGTGAAAAGCTTCAACAAGAGTTCATTGGCAGCGTTTTTGGTCGCCTGTGCGTTACGCAGCACGCAGGTGTTACTCCTCGGGGCAAGCACTACTGGTACGCCCTATGCGAGTGCGGAAAAACCGTTCTTGTCGCAAGGAATGAGCTCAGCAACGGCGACACGTCTTCTTGCGGTTGCCTACACAAAGAGTTGTTGATCAAGAGAAACAAAAGCTCTACCGACCCTTGGCGGCAGGCACATCGGCGCGAGTACAACAGTTACATAAGCGCACGCAGGCGTTGCCTTGAGCCAACCGACAAGGACTACCACCGGTATGGTGCTGTCGGCATAACTTTCCACGAGCCCTGGGCTAAATCGTTTCAGCTGTTTGTTGAGCACATCGGACCGCGCCCACTAGGCACAACGATAGACCGAATAGACGTCACGCGCGGCTACGTACCAGGGAACGTTCGCTGGGCATCCCCAAAAGAGCAGGCCAAGAACAGACGCTCAACCGTGTGGGTGGTTCTTAGGGGTGAGCGTATGTCACTAATCGAAGCTGCGCGCGCTCTAGGCGTAACCGGCGAGGCTGTTAAAGCACACCTTAAGAAAGGAAGATCACTCGATGTCTACAACCCCCGAGTCCAAAGTAAAAAAGAACATTCGCAAGCTGCTTGACGCATCTAGGACGTATTGGTTCATGCCCGTGCAGAGCGGATACGGTGTTCGCGGCGTGCCGGACTTTCTCGTCTGTCACCAGGGGCACTTCATCGGCATCGAGGCGAAGTCCGGTGCCGGCAAGACCACCGCCCTGCAGGAGATGAACCTGCAGAAGATCCGCGACGCTGGCGGCAAGACGCTCGTCGTGAACGAAGAGAACCTTCAAGCCCTTCAGGAGCTGCTCGATGGACATGACGAAGGAAGAACGTGATGAGCGTCTGGCGCGCATCATGCTGGACCCTGAGAATCGCAAAGGTTTGAACGAAGCCACCGACATGCTGATCCGCCTGTTCGACCCGGAGTTCCCGGGCATCGGCACGCTGATCATGCACAACGACGGGTTCACATCCATGCTGCCGATCTGCACCGATGAGGGTACGGCCAGCAGCATTGTCTGGAGTACAGCCAACCAGCTGTACATCATCAACACCGCGGGCGCACCAAAGCGCGACGCTTACAATTGACCCCCACTGGAGACTTTCAATGGCGCAACCGTTTAAGCGCATTTTAGTTGTTGACGCGGAAACGACGTGGTCCAGCAAGGACTACACGCTGTCCAAGATGACCACTGAAGAGTACATCAGAGACCCCCGGTTCCACTGCTGGGGGTTTTGCTTTAAGTGGTACGGCGACCCGGGCGTGGCGCGCTGGGTGGGCGCCACGCATCTGCAGAACTACATCGACCGCATCGACTGGAGCACGACTGCCATCCTGGCGCAGAACACGGCGTTCGACGGTGCGATCCTGGCGTGGCGCTTCGGGGTGACGCCGGCGTTCCAGCTGGACACCATGTCGATGGGCCGGGCGCTGCGCGGTGTGGAGATGGGCAACAGTCTGGCCAAGATGGCCGAGGACTACGGGCTGCCACCGAAGGGGCGCGCGGTGCACAGCACCGACGGCATCACCAAGGAGATGGGCCTCACCTACGAGATCGAGAAGGAGCTTGCCGAGTACTGTCGCCATGACGTGCTGCTGTGCGAGCAGATCTTCCGACGCCTCGTGATGCGTGACACCACCTCGCAGGGCATCGACAACGAGCCGGCACCGGAGCCCCGCACGTGGCTGTACCCAGCCAAGGAGCTGCGCCTGATCGACATGACGCTGCGTATGTTCACCAAGCCGCAGATCGAGCTCGACGCCAACATGCTCACCGACGCCATCCTCGAAGAGAAGGAGAAGCGCGAGGGCCTGCTTGAACGCCTGGACCTGACCGACGGCATCCTGGCCAGCACGCCGCAGTTCGCGGCCACGCTCGAGGGTCTGGGCTACGAGGTGCCCACCAAGAAGAGTCCGTCTTCAGGCGAGCCGATCCCGGCGCTGGCCAAGAACGACGCGATGTTCCAGGCCATGCTGAACGGCGACGATGAGAACCTCGCTTCGCTGTGCGAGGCGCGCCTGATGGTGAAGTCCACCAGTGAGCGCACGCGGGCGCAACGCTTCCTCGATATCAGCCGGCGGGGCCTGCTGCCGGTACCTCTGTCGTACTACGGCGCGCTGTCGGGGCGCTGGACGGCCACCAAGGGCGGCGCCATCAACATGCAGAACATGAAGCGTGGGTCGTTCCTGCGCAAGTCGCTAATGGCTGAGATGGACAAGGCTTTCGGCGTGGGTGACCTGTCGCAGATCGAGCCGCGGGTGCTGGCGCACATGGCGGACTACATCGAGCTGCTCGACATCTTCCGTTCCGGCAAGGATGCCTACGCCACCTTTGGCGAGACGATGTTCAACATGCCGGGGCTGAACAAGGAAGACCATCCGGTGCACCGGCAGTCGGCCAAGTCCGCCATGCTGGGCGCAGGCTACCAGCTGGGCTGGGCGTCGTTCGCAGCGCAGCTGCTCGTCGGGTTCCTGGGCGCGCCGCCCGTGCGCTACGGCAAGAAGTTCGCCAAGGAGCTGGGCATCGACGCCAGCTACGTCGAGCGTTTCATGTCGTACGAACCGAACATGATCGCGATGGCGGCCATCCCGCGCGTGTGCACCACGGCTGAGCTGCTGATTCACTGCGTGGTGGCCAAGAAGCTGATCGACCTGTACCGTGCGGCCGCGCACCCGGTGGTCGGGTTGTGGAAAGTCTACGAGCAGCTGATCGAGCGCTCACTGGCCGATGGCGAAGAGGTGCAGGTGAAGTGCCTGACCTTCCGCAAGGAAGAGATCGTGCTTCCCAACGGCATGAGCCTGTTGTACCCTAACCTGCGTCAGGTGAAGGATGATCGTGGGAGACCGTCTTGGGTGTACGGTCCAAAAGCCACGAAGATCTACGCAGGAAAGATCACCAACAACACGACGCAGGCGTTGGCCCGCATCGTGATGACTGACGGCATGCTGCGCGTCGACAAACGCTATGACGTGGTCGGCACGGTGCATGACGAGTTGCTTTGTCTGATGCCTGTGAAGGAAGCAGACGAGGGCATCAAGTGGGTCATCGATCAGATGATCGTTGAGCCGAAGTATCTGCCAGGAATCCCCCTGGCGGCGGAAGGCGGCTGGCACAAGCGGTACGGGCTGGCCAAGAAATGACGAGGATCCTATGGTGAAACTGCCGTACACGATGAAGGTCGGGCGCAAGAAGGTCTACGTGACCCTGCGCGCCCGCAACGGGCGTCGCGTCACGGGCTGCTACAGCCCGCTGGTGGGCGCGCTCACTGTCTACACCGGCCACGAGCTGCGCCCGCGCAACGACGCCGCGATTCGCACGACGTTCTTCCATGAGTTGACTCATGCGGTGCTCTACGAGATGGGGCACAAGCTGGCCCGCGACGAAACGTTCGTCACCGAGTTCGCCCGGCTGCTGAGCGGCGCCGTTGAAACCGCGAGGTTCAAAGATGACTGAGCCAGTGAAGATCAAGTGGTCACACAGTTCGTTGAAGGACTACGAAGGCTGCGGCCGACGCTTCTATGAAGTGAAGGTGCTCAAGAAGTACCCGTTCCAAGACACCGTGCACACGCGCTATGGCGTTGAGGTGCACGCCGCCATCGAGAACTACATCCTGCACGAGACGCCGCTGCCCGAGCAGTTCAAGGCATTCCAGCCGGTGGTCGATGCGGTGTTGTCCAAGGAAGGCAGACGCTTCCCCGAGCTCGAGATGGCGGTGACCAAAGATCTGCAGCGCTGCGACTGGAGCGAGCCCGAGGCCTGGGCGCGGGGCATCAGTGACCTGACCATTGTGAACGACGAGAACCTGACGGCGTGGGTTGTCGACTGGAAGACCGGCGGGGACCGGTATCCAGATCGGGACCAGCTGGTGCTGATGTCGCTGATGACGTTCATCTGGTTCCCGCACGTGCGCAAGGTCAACTCGGCGCTGCTGTTTATCGTCAAGGGCACGATGGTCAAGATGCAGATGAAGCGTGAGCAAGCCGAGTCGTTCTGGTGGAAGTACCGCGAGCGCATCGCGCGCCTGGAAGCCAGCTACGCCAACAACGTGTGGAACCCCAACCGCACCCCTTTGTGCGGTTGGTGCCAAGTGATAGGGTGCGAATTTAACCCTAAGCACTGAGGTGTGAAATGACCCAGAAGAACGGAGTTCGGAACTACAAGCACGCGTACAAGCTGCAGAAGAAGACAGGCGAGACGAAGGACCAGATCGAGCGCCAGAGAGCTAGACGCGAGTACGACGCTGCCGGCATCGACCGCACTGGCAAGGACATCGACCACATCAAGCCGATCCGCGCCGGTGGCAAGAGCACCAAGGGCAACACCCGCCTTCGAAGCCCGAAGGCCAACCAATCTGACAACGGGAAGTAACTATGGTTCAAATCGTGGATAACCGTGCGGTGCTCATCCGCACGCGCAATCCGCAGAAGTACTCGATCATCCCCAAGAGCAAGGTCGTCGCCGACGACGGCACGGGCGGCTACACCGTCGCGGTGTATTGGGGCCTGGACGAGATGCGGGTGCTGCGCAATCTGGGCGTGAAGCGTGCGCCCTCCCCTATCCGAAAGAACTACAACTGGCCCGGACGCTACACGCCGATGAGCCACCAGATCGACACCGCTGAGTTCATGACCATGCACCGGCGGTGCTTTTGCTTCAACGAGCAGGGCACAGGCAAGACGCTGTCCGCACTGTGGGCAGCTGACTACCTGATGCGCCGCGGCGAGATCCGGCGGGTGCTGGTGATCTGCCCGATGTCCACGATGCAAAGCGTGTGGATCGGCGACATCAACAACAGCGTCATCCACCGTTCAGCCGTGGTGGCGCACCACCCGCAGGCCATGCGCCGCGTGGAGCTGGTGCAGGGCAATTACGAGTTCGTGATCCTGAACTACGACGGCCTGGAGCTGGTGGCCGACGCCATCCGCAACGACGGCAGGTTCGATCTGATAATCGTTGACGAAGCAAACCATTATTGCAACACGCAGACCGACCGATGGAAGGCGCTGTCCTCGATCATCACGCCCACGACGTTCGTCTGGATGATGACGGGCACACCGGCCGCGCAGTCCCCTGTGCACGCGTATGGGCTGGCCAAGATCGTGAACCCCAACGGCGTGCCGCGCTTTCAGACCGCGTGGCGCGACAAGGTCATGATCAAGCTGACCAAGTTCAAGTGGGCGCCCAAGGACGACGCGCGGGATCAGGTCAACGCCGCGCTGCAGCCCGCCATTCGGTTCACCAAGGCGCAGTGCATGGATCTGCCCCCGGTGCTCACCGAGACGCGTCTGGTGCCGATGACGGCTCAGCAGCTCAAGTACTACAAGCTGATCAAAGAGCAGATGCTGGCGCAGGCGGCCGGCACCACCATCACCGCGGTCAACGCCGGCGTGGTGGTCAACAAACTGCTGCAGATCAGCGCAGGCGCTGTGTACGGCGACGGGCAGGAGACGGTGGTGTTCGACTCGGGCCCACGCCTGAAGGTGCTCACCGACATCGTGCACGAGTCCAGCCACAAGGTGCTGATCTTCGCCATGTTCCGCTCGTGCATCGACACCATCGTCGAGCACCTCGAGCGCCAGGGCATCAAGACGGCGCAGATCCATGGCGGCGTGGGCCAGATGAAGCGGGGGCAGATCATCAACGACTTCCAGACCACAGACGCGGTCCAGGCGCTGGTGATGCAGCCCTACGCCACGGCGCACGGCATCACGCTCACGGCAGCCGACACGGTGGTGTTCTACGGGCCGCTGACCAGTGTCGAAATGTACCTGCAGTGCATCGCCCGCTCAGATCGCAAGGGTCAGACGGCCGAGAAGGTGACGGTCATCCACATCCAGAGCAGCCCGGTCGAGGAGCGTCTGTTCAAGGCCATGGGCTCGAAAGTCAGCGAGCAGGCGTTGCTGGTGGGCATGTTCGAGGCGGAGCTGAAAAACTAAGAAAGGGGGTTGCACACAGAATTAGTTCCTGTATGATTGTAAAAGGTTGGACAAACACCAACCGCTCTAGGAGAGCCAAATGGCAGAAAATGAAATGGTCCCGATGGACCGGCTGGCGAAGGTTTACCGCAAGATTCGCGGCCGGATGCAAGAGCTCACCGCGGCGTACGACGCCGAGACTGAGCAGTTGAAGGCACAGCTCGAAGCGATCACCACCGCGCTCAAAGACCAGATGCTGGCCGCGGGTGTAAAGAGCGTGAACACCGCCGAGGGTACCGTGGTGCTGCAGACCCAGGTACGCTACTCGACCCAGGACTGGGACGAGTTCAAGAAGTTCGTGATCGAGCATGACGCGGTCGACTTGCTCGAGAAGCGCATCGCCCAGAAGAACATGGGCCAGTTCCTGACCGAGAACCCCACCCTCGTGCCGCCCGGCCTGAACTCGGCGTCCGAGTACGTGATCAGCGTGAGGAAGCCAAGCAAATGAACGACGACGAAGTCGACAAATTCAACGTGCTGCACCAGCAGCTTCGTGACGTGGCCGCGGCCTCCGGCAAGAATGTCGTCGAGCAGTTGGCGGCGTTCGGTGCCGCGCTCTCGATCTTGGCTATCACCAACGGTTACTCGCGCGCACAGGTGTTGGCGGGCATCGAGGGCACCTACAGAATCACTGAGAGCAAAATGAAGCTCGCGGCACTGCTGGCCAAGGCTGGAGTGACACAATGAGCCGAACAACCGCCTCCGACTTGTACACGGCAGTGGATGCAGTCATCGGAATGCAGCACCGCACTGCCGAAGACGTCTTCGCCGTTGCGCTGTTCCTGCTGCTCGACGCCGCGCAGCAGATCGGCATGAACGACGTCGAACTGTCCACCGCGGTCACCCGCGGCCGCAACGAATACAACCAAACCCAATACACCCAAGGAGTCAGCTGATGAACGCCATCGTCCAATTCAACCCGACCCAAGCCCCCGCTTTCGCTGTTGCCAAGGCCGGCGAACGCTCCGAACTGGCCAAGGCCCTGGCCGGTGGCGGTGATTTCGGCAAGCGCATCTCGATCAAGGGCGGCACGTTCCGCCTGATCGACGCCGGCAAGGAGGTTGCCCGGATCGAGGAGCGCTACCTCGACATCGTGCTGGTCAAAGCCGCGCCCAAGGTCAGCCGCGTGTTCTACGCCGGCAAGTGGGATCCCGACAGCCCCACGCCGCCCACCTGCTGGTCGCAGAACGGCGACGTGCCCAGCGACGAGTCGACCGACAAGCAAGCCACACGCTGCGCTGACTGCCCCCAGAACATCTCAGGCAGCGGCCAGGGCCAGTCCCGGGCGTGCCGGTACCAGCAACGCCTCGCAGTCGTCCTGGCGAACGATCAGGAAGGCGACGTGCTGCAGCTCGCACTGCCGGCCACCTCGATCTTCGGCAAGGCCGAGGGCGATCAGCGCCCCCTTCAGGAGTACGCGCGCCATCTGGACGTGAACAAGATCGCCCCGGACATGGTCGTCACCCGCATGAAGTTCAACACCGACGAGGAGTTCCCCAAGGTGTTCTTCAAGCCGATGCGCTGGCTGACCGACGAAGAGTACGAGGGCATCCAGGCGCAGGCGCTAACGCCCGAGGCCGAGAAAGCCGTGACGATGACCGTGGCCAAGACGGACGGTGTGGTGGCGGCGCCAGCCGAGCTGGCCGGCAAGGCGCCGGTGGCCAAGACCAAGCCCGCCCCGGTGGTGCAGGACGAAGACGACGAGCCGCCCGCGCCGGCGCCGAAGTCCAAGCAAGCTGCTCCGGAAGCCGAGGCGCCCGCGCCGGCACCCAAGCGTACCCGTGGTCCCAACAAGCCCAAGCCGGCCGCTGAACCCGCCGCGCAGGCCGCTGAAGAGCCGGAAGAGCCCGCCGTGCGCACCCCGCCCCCGAAGCAGCCGGTGGCGGGCAACACCGCCAAGCTGGCCAGCGTGGTCGATGCCTGGGACGACGAAGACTGAGTAGGGCGGGGCGGCGACAAGCCGCCCCGTGACCGACATGGCCTACCATAAAGAGATCGTCGACAAGGTCAAGACGCTTCCGGTCACCCTCGGGGTGCGCCTAGGGCGCTGGGCCATTTACCTCGACCTGCCGGCAACGAAGATCGCACGCGCAACCGGGGCATCCCGCCAGACCGTCTACAACTGGTTTGCCGGGAACTCAGTGACGAACGCCTACAAACCCGCCGTCGAGCGGGTGATCAAGTGCATGCAGGCGTCCAAAACAGCAGAAGAGGCTTGGAGAAAGATATGCGCGGAATTCAACCTGCAGGACTGACCGATGCTGAGCTGCTGCACTACTGCTGGCTGACGGGCTACGACAAACTAGAGCCGGCGTGGGTGGAAGAGCTGGCCAAGCGGCTGAAAACGAAGCTCACCGAACTCGAATCCTGACCTCGAGCGTCTCCCATGAAGCCGCTCGAATTTCTGGCGGGCGTTCTGCCGCCCCCAGGTCAGGGGCTCTATTGCGTCGCAGGCTTAAGCGCCTCACGCAATGAGCACATTTTCGTCGAAGATCTGAACGAGATCCGCCCGCACATCAAGCGATGGATCCAGGCCAAGCGTGAGGTGTACGTGGCCATGTCGGTCTTCGACCCGGTGGTGCGCACGCTCAAGAAGAATCGGCGCACGGCGCTGAACGCTCGCAAGATCGGCGCGCTGTTCATCGACATGGACGGGTACGCATCCAAGAAGGCGGCGGCCATGGCGCTGGAGTCCTTCTTGAGCAGCACGGGGCTGTGCAAGTTCGGCAACCCGTACATCGTCGCCTCAGGTGGAGGCATTCACTGCCACTGGCCACTGACAGAGCCAGCCGACATCACGACGTGGAAGCCTATTGCAGAGAACTTCAAGCGTCTGATGTTTCAGGAGGGGCTGAAGGTCGACATGACGGTCACCGCGGACGCCGCGCGCCTGATGCGCATCCCGTCCACGTTCAACAACAAAGCCAAGTACGAGACGCCGCGCGAGGTCAAGATCCTGCTCGAGGGTGACGCCCACGTCGATTTGCGCGCCTGGGGTGCGCACGTGAACAGCATTCTGTTGCCGGCCAACGCACCCACCAGCAACAGCTTCGCCAACACCGCCGTCTCGCTCGAAGGCAAGCGCCCGACCCGGGCGCAAGAAAAGCGCACGGCGGTGGCCGAGGCGCTCATGCAAAACGCGGCGACCAGTTTCAAAACGATCTGGCTCAAGTCGGCGCAGGGTTCTGGCTGTGGGCAGGTGCAGCACTACCTCGACAACGCCGAGCAGGATGGGATGGAACCGCTGTGGCGCGGCATGCTGTCCTGGGCCAAGGTGTGCGACGACGGCATGGAGTACGCGGTCAAGCTGTCCGAGCTGCACCCGTACTCCGCAACGCGCATGCACCAGAAGCTGAACGAAATCAAAGGCCCCTACCCGTGCGTGAAGATGGACAGCGAGAACCCGGGCGTGTGCCCGCGCTGCCCGCACTGGGGTCTGATCACCAACGGGCTGGCTTTGGGGCGCGAGGTTCGTGTCGACAACACCCCACGCACGTTCGAGATCCCGCTGCAGGTGAGCGTGGACGAGCCGGATGACAGTCCGTACCAGCTGAACGACGAGATCAGCTCCGAGGCTGATGAGGCCATGGTGCCCATGAACTTGCGCACGCGCACGGCCGAGCGCCCGGCGCCGCCCCGCGGGTTCGACTACGGCGAGCAGGCCCACAGCGGCGTGTACGCCACCATCCGCGAGAAGGACGCCGGGGGCACCTGGGTTGAGACCCAGCAGCAGGTGCTGGCGCAGGACCTGTTCGTGGTGGATCTGCTGCGCACCGACGACAAGGAGCACCTTGTACACCTGACCGCCATCAAGGCCATCGGCGCGCCGGACACCGAGAAGAAGATTGAGTACACCCAGATCATCATGCCCACACGGGCGGTAGTCTCCAAGGAGGAGCTCCTGAAGGCGCTGGCCGCCAACAACGTGTACGCAGCTCGTGGCGCTGCCGCCGACGTCAATCTGGCACGCTACGTGCGAGCGTGTGTGGAGGAGGCGTCACTGACCCGTCAGGCCATCCCGGTGCCCACGCAGCTGGGCTGGCAGCGCGACCGCTCCTTCGTCTACAACAACCGCATCTTCCGCCAGGACGGCTCCGAGGTGGCGGTGCCTATGCCGGGCCTGGAGAACCTGAACCGTGACACCGCCAGCAAGGGCACCATCGCCGGCTGGCGCAAGCCGTGGGAGCTTCTGATCAAGCGTGAGATGTACACCATGCTGGCGTTCTGCATCGACTCGTTCGGCAGCTCGCTTATGCACTTCTCGGATCAGGAAGGCTTCTCCTGGCACATCGGCTCAACAGGCTCGGGCACTGGCAAGTCGCTCACGCTCAGCCTGAAGGCGGGCGTCTGGGGGCACCCGATTCGGTACCGAACCGGAAAGGGCACCTCGCCTGTTGCACTGCAGCAGCGCGCCGGCCTGCTGAACAGCTTGCCGCTGCTCATGGACGAGATCACCAGCCGCACCCGAGCCGACATGGAGTGGGCGCCGACGCACATTTTCGACATCAGCGAGGGCAAGGGTAAGGAGCGCATGGAGAGTGGCACCAACAAGGAGCGCCTGAACAACAGCACCTGGGCGCTCACCTGCACGATGACGTCCAACACCCACATGACCGACGTGCTGACCGGCGCGCGCAAGCACTCCTCGCACGGCGAGATGATGCGCATGCTGGAGTGGACCCCGACCGAGGAGCTCAAGTTCAACGACGAAGAGCGTCAGGTTCTGAAGGAGCTGCGCCGCAACTACGGCGTGGCCGCCGAGACCTGGGTGCGCTGGCTGGTGCCCAACTATGCGCTGGTGCGCGAGATCTGGAACAAGACCCACCAGCGTCTGCGCGGCGAGTTCGGCTTCACCGATGAGGAGCGTTACTGGCATGCGGCCTGCACCTGCAGCGTGACCGCGGCGATCCTGCTGGGGCCCCAGTACGCCAACCTGCTGACCGTGCCGGTGGTGGCCATGCTCGAGGATCTTAAGGTGTTGGTGAAGAAAGCCCGGCTGGCCCACAAACGCTCAGCGCGCACCGCTGAGGACGTCCTGAACAGCTACGTCCGCGACAACTACGGGCACTTCGTGATCGTGCGCGGCGGTGAGGGCGGCGTCGTCATGAACGACCTGGGTGAGAGCATGGCGGCCGCCAACAGCACCAAGAGCGTGATCATGGGCCGTGTCGAGTACAACACGGTCCAGCAGGGCTTCGTCGAGTTCTATGTCGAGGAGCAGTTGCTCAAGCAGTTCTGCGCCGCCATGAGCTTTGGCTACGCTGACTTCAAGAACCAGATCAAGCTGCTCGAGAAGGACGGCTACGGCGTCGAGTTCGGGGCGAAGAAGAACCTGCTGTCCAACACCAACAGCCCACCACTGCGCGTGAACGCCATGCACCTGCACATCCCCAAGAGCAAGCTCGATGACTCCGTTGGTCAAGTACCCCTGGTCAAAACTTAAGCCCGGGCAGGGCTTTTTCGTGCCCTGCCTGGACGTGGCCAAGATCAAGCAGGAAGGGCTGCGCACGGCGCTGCGTCACCGGTTCAAGCAGATCGAAGCAACCCCAGGCATCAAGGGCGGACGCCTGGGCGTGTGGTTCACTCGTCGGCTGTAGCCAACTGCTTGATTCGGTTCGACAGCTGAACCTCCACCTGCTTCAGTCGCTCGATCTGGTCTCGCTTCTGCACGCCGTCCATGTCGCGGCTGGCCGCAATGTTGCGCTTGAGTGTGGCGATCTCCCCCATCTGCTGGCGGAATGCGCCGCCCGTGGACGCCAGGGCGATCTCCCGGGAGAACCTGCTGGCAAATGCCGCAGCCTCGGCCCGGTTGCCTTCCTCCATCAGCTTCTTGTAGGACTGGTGGGCCTGCTGGAAACGCTCGATCTCCTTGAACGCCTCGTTGACTGCCCCCCGACCTGTCGTGGGCTGGAAGAGCGGCCCCAGAACCGCCAGCTCGCTCGCCTTCTTGTCCGCCTTGGGCACCTCGTCGGCGCCAGTCAGCGGGCGCAGCGCGAGATCTGCGATGGCCATCAGCGTGATCCCCATGGAGCCGGTGTAGCCGCGCACCAGATGCTCGATCTGGACCGGTGAGAGCACGCCCAGTGCCCCCAGCTGCTTGGCTGCTTCGGTGGTGCCCGGCCGGTAGCGCTGGTCCGTGGTCAGGTTCTGCTCACGCTGGGACTCGATGGGCTGGTCGCTGAAGAAGCTGTAGTTGGCGCCCAGCTCCACCACCGGGTTGATCGCCGTGGGCAGCGCCAGGGGCGTGGACATCCAGAGCTGCTTGCCGATGGCCGCCGCCGCGCCCTTGAGCGTGGTGTCGCCGAACGCCGTGTTGATGGCCGCCTCGGGCAGTGCCTTGAACAGCAACCCCAGCTCGAACGGGATCGGCACGCGGATCGGCTCGTCGCTGAACGGCGTGTGCACGAACCAGTTCATGGCGCGCTCTTCAGGCGTGGCGTTCTTGTAGGCCTCGTCGTCCTGCATCATCAGCGCGTAGGCTGCCGTCATGCCGGCAATCATCGCACCGCGCTTGAGCAGCATGTTGCGGGCGTCCATCTTGCCTTCGAACGACGTGTCGCCGCGCAGCGAGCGGTAGACCGCATCCGCACCCTGGATCTGGGCGTTGAAGAACGGGATCATGCTGCTCAGCCAGAAGAGGCTGGCCGACGACCCGCGCCGCGAGAAGTTCATCGACTCCAGCGTGTTGAGCAGCGCCTCGTGGTGGCCCATGCCTTTCTTGCGGAAGCTGTCGTACAACACAGCGCGCGTGGTGGCGTCGGCCGCCATGGCGAACTCATCCAGCTTGGCCATGCCTTGGTTCAAGGGGGTCTTGCCGGCGCTGATGTCGCGCAGCAGCCGGGCGGTGTCCTGCTCGTCGCCGGTCATCACATTGGAGCTGATCACGCCGGCACGCTTGAGCAACATGTCGGTCTCGTTCTCGCCCTTCATGGTCTTGGCCAGCTGCTGGAACGAACTGAGCACCGGCCTGAAGTCCCCGCCAGTGGTGAGCCACGCATGCAGCGGGTCCCGGATCATCTGTCGGAACGCGTACAGCGGCATGCGCGTGACGGCCTTGCGCAGCATGTTGGACGGCCCGCTCATCATCTTCACGAACGCAGGCATGGCGGTCTTGATGCCCTGCATGCCTTGGAGCACCAGCTCGGGCGGGATGTCCTTGGGGAACGCGTCCTTGTCGAGCTGCAGCCAGAAGTCCTCGCCGCCAACCTTGAAGCGGATCGAACCCTCAGGACCCATGCTGCCGTTCTGACTTTTCTTGTGGATCTCGGCGTAGCCCAGCTTCTTGAGCATGTTCGAGACGTCCTTGGCCTGCATGTTGCGCAGCGCCGTGCGCATCAGCAGTGACGTGTTTTGCATCGCGCCCGAGAAGAACGGCAGGATCTTGTCGTTGCCGCCCACCAACTCTTTCAGGTACGGCTGGTCAACCACATTGCCGATGGTGACCGGCGTGGAGGTGCCCAGGTCGACGACCACAGCGTTGCCCTTCAGACGATAGAATGGCACGTAGTCGCCCTTGAGCAGCTCAGAACGAAGCTCCTTGGTCAGCACGCCTGCGTCGACCATCAGATTCATCAGGTCGGTGTTGTACTGCTTGTACTCCTCGCGCGCCTTGGCGAACGCCTCCTTGGTTTTGGGGTTGTTCTCCACCTGCGCTTCGATCTCGGCGATCTGGTCGGGCGTAAGCTCGCGGGTGTAGTTCAGCTTCTCCATGCCCACCTGCTTACCGCGCTGGATGGCCAGCCAGTACGTGAAGAGCTGTTCGGTGGCAGCCTCGTTACCCACGTCAGCGCCGGCCAGGGTTTGGCCGATGCTTTTCAGGTTGGCGCCCGCTTTGCCCTCGAGCAGATAGGTGCCAAGCCCGTCCTTGTCTTTGGTGAGCTGCGGCACGCCGTCCGTGGCGGCTGCGCCGATGTAGGCGCCGGCCTGCTCGTGGTTGCGCATGTTCAGACGCAGCTGCAGCGCCTGGACTTCGTTCAGCTTGTCCTTGGCCACACCGCGCTTGATCAGCGCCTCGATGGGTGCCCAGCGGTCAGCGATGGCGGTGCGCCACGCGAGCCCGCTGTTGATGGCCGCCAGACGCTCACCGTACGTGGCGTCACGCCCGATGGCAGCCCGGGTCATGGCTTGCACGTTTTCGCTCACGTTGGCCGAGTACTTCGGCTGGGTGCCGGGAAAAACGCCGCGCAGTATGGAGGACACGACCTCACCGTCCCGCATCTGCGTGGACGGCTGGAAGAGCTTGTAGATCTTCTCGGACGTGTTGGCTGCACTGCCTTCGGTGTACTTGCTCAGCCCGAAGAACTTGAGGATGGCGTTCCAGATGTTCTTCAGTGGGTTCGATTCATAGCCGACCTTGTTGTCCAGCTTGTCGCGCAGCTGAGCGTTCGACAGCACCTCGGAGACGAACTCTTTGAACTTCTGCCGGTACTGCTCCGGCGTCTCGTTCTCTGCAGCTTCTTGAACCCCGTATTCTTTGCTGAACTCGACGTCTTTGCGCAGGCGCTTGAACAGCGTGCCCAGGTCAGCCAACGCCTCACGCTGCTCCATGGTGAGCGTCTTGGGGTCGGCGTCGATAGCGGCCACGGTGGCGGCGTGCACGGCTTCGTGCAGCAGCGTCTCCTCGGTCATCAAGGAGCGCGTCATCGTGATCGTGTTGGTCTTCGGGTTGTAGTTGGCGTCGACCACCTTGTCGCCAGTCTTGACCTCTTCGGCGATCACGATGCGCGTGTTGGCCAGGAACGGAGCCAGCGCAGCGGCCGCCTCACGTACGAACTTGTCTTTGGCGTTCTTGGCCAGATCATTGATGGCGTTGGTCAGTGCCCCACGCGCCACGGCAGCTGCAGCCGCGTCGCTCAGACGCACATCGCCGCGCACTGCGTGCTCATACGAAAGCTCGCGGCTGACGATTTTGTTGTCGTCTTCGTTCCACGGCTCGAAGAAAGTCGGGTCTGCGTCGGCCCTGGCATCAATCGTGGCGTCGTCTTCGGCTTTAGCTGCGGCCTCGGCGTCCTTCTGTTTTTGTTCGTTCTCAAGGGCATCGGCGCGCGCCTGCAGCACCTGTGCGAGAAGCGTACGCGCCTTGGTGCGGGCTTCACGAACGGCATTGATCTTCTTGGCGTCCTCGTTCGAGTCCGCCATATCCTTCTTGCGAATCTCCGTGTTGGGTTGCTTGACGCCGCGGGCTTCCGTGATCGCGTTGATGCGCTCCTTGGAGCCGCCCATGTTCTCGCCGGCCTTGCTCTCCTCGGTACTTGCGCGCAGCTGCCGCGGCGGCTGCGTGGCAGCGCGTGTGACCGGCCCCAGCGCTTGACCTTTGGGCTGTCCTTCAGCCAGCTTGGCGACTTCTTCGTTGTCCTCAGGGCTCTGCTCGCCTTCAGGTGCTTTCCAGCGATTCTTTGCGGGGTCGCGCGATTCCGCCACACCTTCGAGCGGGTTGACGACGCCCTTTCGTTTGGCTGCGAGTGCGAGGTTGCTTTTCTTGGCGCGGTCCTGCGCCGCGGTTTCGTCAGCGAGCTTTTGCTCTTTTGTCTTCACGTCAGTCAGGACCGCGCGCAGCGGGCGTTCCAGTGTGCGCAGCTCCGTCATGAGATCACGCACCGCGGCCGTGAGCTTGCGAACTTCTTCGTCCTTGGCCTCTTGTAGTTTGGTGCGGCGCGGAGCCTCGAGCTCTTCACGCGTGCGAACACCTTTGGCGACCGCAGCCTCTTCTTTCTTGTTCAGTTGCACAGCCGGCAACGGCGCTGCTTCCGCTGCGTCCACAGCAGCCCAGGCGGCGTCGATAGCTTTCTTCTTGGCCTCGATGTTGTTGGCGTTGGCCACCATCTTCTTGACGGTGCGCTCGCGGCGCGCAGCCAGAACTTCAAGCTCGGCGCTGCGTTCGGCGTCGTCCATGTACCGCATCTCAGGGCGCTTGACACCGCGGCCTTCTTTGGACGCCTGCGCAGCTGCACGCTCAGAACGAATCTCATCGGCTCGTTGTTTGCGTGTCAGTGAGAACTTGCGTGTTTCTTCTTCAGCACGCGCAACTAACCTAGCGTCTGCGTCTTCGATGTCGTCAGGCGCATCACCGGCCGCGAGATCGTCGTCGACTGCTTTTTTCTTCCCTTTCTTGTACGTCGGGATCTCAGCGTCGCTAAGCAACAGCGCTTCACGTGCCTCGATCTCACGCAGCTCGGCTTGCAGTTCGTTCTGACGCGTCTGCCCTTCTTCGAACTCCACCTGTGTGCGCGGCGTGTCGTTCTCCAGGCGTTCGAGACGTGCCTGTTCAGCGGCCACATTGTTGGTTCTGTCGCGCGGTTCGGCTTTCTTGCGTGTGATCTTCTGCGCGCGCTCGCGAACAGCGCGCACTTTCTCCTTGGCAGCCTGTTCGAAATCAAGTGCGCCGCGGCCGGCTGAACTCAGTTTGGAGTGCAGCTTAAATTCTTGTTGCGCAAGATCGTTTAGGTAAGTTTCGTTGTCCGCGACAAAGGCGTTGAGTGCATCCAGCGCAGGGTTCATCTGCCCTTCGAAGCGTGCTGTCGCTTTGGCCCGAACTGCAGCGTCCTGCCCGCGTTTCTCGAACTGCTTGAACTTGTCGTGGATGACTTTGAGCCGCGCCTTTGCCGCATTGACGAACGATTGCTCTTTCTTGACGCCACCCTCAGCCAGTGAGATCTGCTGCAGCAGCGCGTTGTACTGCTCAACTAACGGCGCCTGCTCTTTTCGAAGTTGCCCTGCGGCGTTCAGCAACGAGTCGGCGTCAGCTTTGGCGCGCGCTGCAGTCTGCCCGGTAAGCCCAACCGCTTCACGCCGTGCCTTGACGGCGTTGCTCGCCATGTAGTCTTGGAATTCTTCCGGCGAGTTGAAGATGTTGCCTCGATTCGCAGGGTCCGCGAACATGTCGCCCTGCTGCGCGGTCTCGATTTCGCCCGTACCTTCAACCGTCGGCGTGACCGTGGCATTGGTGGCCTTCGGCCCACGCAGCTCGCGGTACGCGTCGCGCGACTGCTCTGGAGTCAGCGGTTCTTCCAGGCGCTCCTGTCGCACGCGCTCTTCGGTCAGCTGGTCCTGATTCGGCGGAAAGCGCATGCCGAACGTCGACTTCTTGGTGTCGCCCGAACGGCCACCCAGCATGGCCTTCTGCTCGTCGGACAGACTCTTGTAGGTGACGTTGCTCACCATCACAGGTTTGCCGTTCTCGTCGAAGAGCGGCTTTCCTTCAGCGTCCGTATCCTGCACGGCACGACTTTCCTGCGTCTCCGACAGACGCGCTTTGTCGTACTGATTGAGCACGCCGATGATGTGCGCACGCATGTCAGGGTCCGAGCCACCAATCAGCGTGCGGTACAGCCAACTGTTGACCTCGTCCAGCGGATTGCGGTCGATCTTGGTGTTCTTGTCGGTGATCTCCGGGTCCGGCACCTTGCGGGCCTTCTCCAGCACCGGCAGCATGTCCTTGACGCGCTCCAGCAGAGCGGCATCCTCGGGCGCCAGCTGACGCTGCTCCGCTGCGCCGATCAGGCGCTGTGCGGCCTGAACGCGCTGGGCCGGCGGAACCTCCGGGATTGGTGTGCGCGGGCGCAGCGTGTCGCCACCAGCCAGACCCAGATCACCCTGCTTTTCAGGCTGCAGCTGCGGGCGGCTATTCTCGTTCCAGAACGCTTCGTTGTCCTTGTTCAGCGCAACGGTGGCCGCACGCTCCTTGCGCAGATCCGTTACCGAGGGCGCCTGAGGCCCGGGCAGGGTGCGGTTCTTCTCGGCGATGTTCCGCAGGCCCTCGAGCTCCGGCTGGATGGCCTGCATGCGCTCGCGCTCTTGCGCCATTGGCGCCACCAGCGTGCGCTTGTCGTAGTCCTCCTGCGACTCGCTCTTCGTCTTGACGTTGCGGTACTGGCTCTTGTCGAACCCGAGCTGGTCCCCAGTGGTGCCAAGCTGCTCACGCAGTGCAATCAGTTTTTCAGCCAGCTTGGCTTGCTTCGGGACATCCCCTTCAGCCTTCGCCTGCTCCCACTGCTTGGTCAGCGCACTCAGACGCTTGTCCGCGATCTCCGGCGTGACGTTGGCCGGCAATTCCTTCAGGCGTGCCTGTGCAGCTGCCAGCGCCTCCTCGGTCTGTTGCACCAACGGTGCGAACTTGAGCGTCTCCTCGGGCGTGGCCAACCGCTCTGCCTGGGCGCGCTGGCGCTCCAGCAGCGTGGTCAGGTTCTCGACGTCGCGCTCAGCCTGGAAACGCTCCTGTCCGGGCGGAAGTTGCTCAGCCGGAGGCGGCAGGTTGGGTCGCAGGTTTCCGTCTTCTTCGACGCCGAAGAGCCCCGGCTGGTACGCCGTCGCCTGCTCTCCAGGCTTGGCGCCAGGAATGCTCGTGGAGGGCATTTGCTGCGGACCGGCACCGCCGGCCTGTGCTGTGGTCCGCTCATTGACCGCGGAGCTTTGCCGCGCTTCCAGCGCTGCCCCCGCCTCCTGGCGCAGCGCGTCCGCCTTGGCGGCATCCCGCTCTTTCTGCAGACGGTCTTTCTCGAGCTGCTTGCCCTTCGCGATCTGCTGGCCACGCTCCACGTACCGGCCGCCAGGGCCGAGCGCGCCGGCCAGCGCCGCGCCGCCCATGAAGTTCTCGAAGTACTCGTCCCGGGCTTCCGGGTCGGTGATGCTCAAGCCTGCCTGCGCGCGCTCCAGCACGGCCTGGGCCGCCTCGGTGGCGCCCTCTTTGCTCATCAGCTTGGCGGTGGACCAGCCGTAGTCCTTGGCCTTTTCCTTGATGGTCTGGGCGACCATCTTCTTGGCCGCTTCTTCGGTGATCTCCTTGCCGGCGGCACCGAAGATCTTGCCCAGCCCAGGGATGGCGCGCAGCGCGATCACGTCGAGCAAAGCCTGGGGGATGGCGGTCGCGAACGCTTTAGTGCCGCTGGCCTCGTCCAGCGACTTGCCGTCTTCCATCTGGCGCTGCAGGTTCGAGCCGGTGAACGCCGCCGTGGACGCCGCGCCAGCGCCGAGCGCGCCTGCGATACCTGCCCCGATACCGACGACCGGCCCAGCAAGCGCCGCCGCCGCGCCCGCACCCATGGTGGCCGCCATGTTCGGCAGCGAGCCGCCGGCGGTCTCCTTGAGCTTCAGGAAAGGCGACTCGATCCAGCTGTCCTTGGTGGGCGTGAACCGGGCCGCGGCCTCGGCGTCCTTCGCTTTGTTGTAGGCCTCGGCTTTGCCGGAGTCCATGAGCCCGAGCTTGCCGGCGAGCAACCCCAAACCGCCTTGCAAGCGTGAGGTGCCGGCGCTGGCCGCGGCCTTGAAGCCGGATTTGTCTTTGCCGTCGTCCTCAGGCCCGTTCGGAGCAAAGCCAAATGCTTCGGGGTACTCCCGAATAGCGCGCGCCCAGGCTTGGTTGGGGTTCTCCCCCTCCCGAATAGTCACGACGCTGCCGTCAGGGAGGGGGAGATAGGCCATGATTGTGATCTTTCAGCAGAGGGGGCCCGCGCCCCCGATACCGCATTGTGCCCGTCACGGGCGAACGGTTGTAGCCCCCGGCACGCCTTGGATAGGTTTAGGCGCGCTGATGCCGCCAAGCCCGGTCTGAATACCGAGCCACTGACTCATCACTTGGTTCATCGGGGACGCCTTGCTCAAACCCTTACCGGTGCTGTAGTCGGGCAGCTCGCTGAAGAACTTGACAAAGCTTGCCGCAGGGTCAGCGCCGCGCGCCTCCATTGCCTTGTGGGCGGCCATCAACGTGGGGTCGCCAGCGACAGCCTTCAGGTATTCGAGTTGCTTGTTGTGGTACGCACCCGAGGCGCTAGCCCCGATTTGCGCTGCGCGGATCCTCGTTGCGTTGTCGTTGGCATTCATCTGCGCCTGCAGACGGCGATTCGCCTCAGCAATCTTCTCCTGCGACGACATCTGCGCGAACGCTTGACCCTCACTGGCCTGCAGCTTGAGCATTTCGGTGGCCACCTGCCGGCTGACGTTGTAGTGCGTCATGGTGTCGGCCAGCGCGTCCTTCTTGCCGGCAAGCAGCGCAGCGTCGTACTCGCGCTGGGCGCCAAGCTGCTCTTTCTTCGAGCCCAGGCGTGCCTCGGCCACACGGTCGGCAGCCTCGTCGATGCGCTCCTGCGCTGCTTTGAGCTTGTCCAGGCCCGCCGCGTACTGGCTGAACCCCTTCTGGGCGCCGCCGGCAATGGCCGACAGTCCGGGCCCTCGCGCCTGCATCATCTCCAGCCCGGCAGTGATCCACGACATGGCCTCGTTGCGCTTGCCTTCCTTCTCCAGCCCGGCGGCGCGCTCCGTCAGGCGACCTTCCTGCTTGTCGTACAGCTTGCCCTGTTCAGCGGCAATGCCTTGGGATCCTTCAAACTGCCGCTGAGCGGCCGCCGCCGCCGCCGCATTCACTTCCTCGCGCTGCGCGGCGAAGGGGGACACCGTCGCGTTCTGGGCGTCCATGGCAGCACGCTGCGCTGCGCCGAAATCCGTCGGGGTGCGCGTGGGCATCGACACTTCGGGCCCGGTAGGGCCCGTGTTCATGCCAGCGCCGCCGCGCTGGCTCAACGACATGCTGGTGCCGGCGCCCATGCCGAGCGCGCCCAGGCCGGCTGCCGGCGGCACACCGGGCTTTGCTTCGGGCACGGGCGCGATGGCGGGTGGCTGCGCAGGCGCACTGTCGCCGTACAAAGCAGCCATGTTCCGATCACGCTCAGCGGCAAAGCCTGTGGTCTCTCCGGCCGGCGTGGGGCCGAGCAGCCGCGGGTCGTTCTGCATGGTTGGACGTGCGCCGCGTCCGGTTGCTCCGGGGATCACCGCGGGGTCGAGTGACATCGGCCGGTTGCGCATCGCGGCGCGGACCTCCGGGCTGAACTCTTTGCGCGCGCCGCGCTGGATTTCCTCCCGCTCGGTCATGATCTGTTCTTCGATGGGGTTGCCGCCGCCAGCAAAGCCGACGATACCCCCACCGGCCATGTTGGCCACGCCGGGCGGTGCGATGCGGCCAAGGCCGACATCCTCGGGCAGCGGCTGCGGGGCCATGGTCTGCAGCGCCTGATCGTTCACCGGCGGCTGGGGCCCAGCGTTGCCCGCGCCCTGCGCGCGCATCTGCTTGCGCAAATTGCTCTCTTGGAAAGCCAGCGGGAAGATGTACGGGTCCTTCTTGTGCATCGACGCGTACTGGGCCAATTCCTTGTCGCCCAGCATGCGCAGGGTCGACATCACCTGCGCCGGGTTCGGGGTCGCGCTCATGCTGCCTCCATTCGGGACATCGCCAGTTCCTGCAGGCCGGCGCGCGCCGGCTTCTTACCCTTGACCACGCCGCCCTTGGCCAGCTTGCTCGCACCGTAGGCTGTGGCCGCCAAGCCGGCCAGCTGGCTGGTGGCGCTCTGCGGCTGGCCGTAGATCTGGCTCGAGGTGTTGGCCATCGGCAGCCCGCGCAGCATGTCGGACATGTAGCCCAGCTGCTGGTACGGGTACTTCTGCTGGTTCAAGAAGTCGTTGTACTGCTGGGTCAGGATGTTCTGCATCTGCTGCTGTTGCTGCACCCCGAGCGTGTTCTGGGTCTGCAGCGCGCCCTGATCCTGCTGGAACTGCTGGGCACCCAACTGACCAAGCTGGCCTGCCGCGCTGATGCCCGTCTGCAAGTTCTGCAGGCCGAGCCCGGCTCCGAACTGACGGTCCTGGGCACCAAGCTGTGCAGCGGCTTGACCATACTGAGCCATGTTGCCCGCGTTCTGCATGGCCTGGGTGGCGCCGAACTGCTGGTTCTGGGTGTTCAGGCCCGCAGCGGCTTGGCCGTACTGGGCCGCGTTCTGGGCGTTCTGCAGGCCTTGGGTGGCGCCGAACTGGCGCGAGGTCTCACCCAGTTGGTTGGCTGCCTGACCGTATTGAGCGTTGGCCTGCGCGGCCTGCAGGCCGAGTCCGGCGCCGTACTGGCGCGAAGCCTCGCCGATCTGCTGCGCTTGCAGGTTGGCCCCCTGGTTGGCTTTCTGGGAGTCCAGCGACCGGTTCTGGTCCGCGTTGAACTGTGCCTGGGCCTGCTGGAACGCAGCCTGCAGGCCGGTGGCCTGGATGTCGCCCTTCTGCGTGGCCAGATTGCGCGCTGCCTCCGCGCGCATGATCGCGTCCCGCGAGCCGCCGAAGGCGCCGGACTGGGTCGCCGCGGCCTGCTGGCGCGTGCCGGCGATGTCGGCTTGGCGCTGCGCCTCGCGCTGCTGAACGTCGACCACCTGCTGCATGTAGGGCGACATGTAGTCGGCCGCATTGGTGGGGTCGATGAAGCGCTGCGTGCTGGTGTCGCGCGAGCTGATGTTGCCGGCTTGGTAGCGGTCCGCCCCGTTGGCGCTGAACTGGTTCTGGAATTGGCCAGCCTGATACGGGTCCGTGCCCTGGTACTGATTGCCAATGGTGCCCGGCGCCTGCCGGCCCTCGGCCATGCCGTACTTCTGGTAGTGCTGCTGCGCGAACTGCTCGGGCGTCAAGCCGAAGCTGTTCTGCTGGTAGGCGGCCGCCACGTCCGGGTTGCCTCGGAAGTACGTGCCGGTGTCGCCCGTGTAGGGTCCGGTGCTCTGGTACTGATTGGCGAACTGCCCGCCGGTGTAGGAGCCCTGGTTCAGGGCGGCTTGCCCCGCGCGCTGCGCCATGTCGGAGGCAGCGTAGATCTGCGGGCTGGTGCCCAGCGCGCCGGCCGCCTCGTAGGACTGCTGCTGCAGCGGGCTGAACTGCGCCGTGCGCTCACCACCGTAGTTCTGATACGGCTGGAACCCCTGGATGTTGCCTTGAGCATCCCGGTCGAACGTCAGCGCGCCGGTGGCGCCCAGCATTTCCTCGACGTACGGCCGGGCATAGTCCGGGATCGTCGTCGTGGTGTTCGTGGTGTTCGTGGGCATGCTCGCCCCGGATGCGTCGCTCATAGTTTCACCCCAACCAGAATGCTTTTCTCTTTGAACCCGTAGCGTGCCCACAAACGTGCGACTGCTGCGCGCGCAGCACCCTCGAGCGCTGTGGCGCCGTTCTGTGCTGCAATGGCTTTGAGCTGCGCGAAGGTCTCGTCACTGCTGATCAGACGCCCCCCGATGGTGGAGACGAACGCCACCCGGGCAGTTGGCCGATTGTAGAAGAACATGGTGGCCGCGCCGTGGATCTTGTTTTCTTCGTCAGAAGCGACGATGAGCAGCCACTGGCCTGAAGTGACCATCGACTGCACGTGCGCGAGCGTGTAGTCGCCGCTGGAGTGCTCCAGCGCGGACACGATGAACGGTTCGGCCGCCGGCCACGTCACGTTGACCCACTCCAGTGGTACGGTCTGGATCTTCATGCCGGCAGCACCCGGCTCGCGCCGCTGTCAACGGCCACTTTGCCCTTGCCGGTGGTGGCCCCCCGGCGCTTCTGGATCCGGTCCAGCATGGCGTAGAGTTGCCGGGCGCCGGCCTCGGTCGAGCCATTGCCCAGTTCCGAGACGATGCGCGCAGGGACCACGAACTCGCCGTCGGCCAGCGCCGCCGGCTGCCCGCCGTTGATGGTGGCCGGAATCGAGTCGGAAACCCCGTCGCCGGGCCCGCGCAGAAGACGCCCCTGACCGCCGGCGGCCAAGGCGGTGATGCCACCTGCAGCGAAGCCAGACTTCTTGACCACGCCGCCCGCCTTCCCGCCGCCACCGTCAAGGCCGGACTGCTGCTTGAGCGACTGCGAGTCGCCCCAGATGCGGCCCTCTTTCCGGCCGTAGTTCTCGTAGTGCTCACGCATGAACGTGTTGACGTCCATGCCCAGCGGGTCCTTCTGGAAGGCCAGATAGACGTCGGGGTACCGATCCATGTAGGACTGGGAGTACGAATCGATCTTGACCGGCTCTTTCGTCTTGGCCATCAGCTTGTCGATACCGGCCAGACTGGGGGGCTGATACTGCGTCGCACCGCCCTGCGGCGCCAGCGGCGCCTCGCCGGCCAGATACTCGAGCGCGTTGCGCGATGCCCCTTTGGTCGTGTTGAACGGATTGGCGCGCGTCACACGCGGCTGCGACTGCCCGCGGAAGTAGCGCCCTTCGTTGCGGCCGAACTTCTCGAAGTGCATGCGTGCGAAGTCGTCCGCACTCATGCCGAAATTGTTGGTCCGGAAACCGTCGGCCACGTCCGGGTTCTGCATGAAGTAGTCGCGCGCGGCGCTGCCCCACGGCATGGCCAACGTGACCGACATGTCGCGCTGCGGGCCCCCAACGGGCGGTCCAGGCGGCGGGGCGGGGTTGCCAATAGGGGGCG
>ERZ724522.410-NODE-410-length-28481-cov-5.525962_pt1 | contig 28481 bp, 17 predicted proteins | sample MGYA00376055_ERZ724522 | MGnify/ENA primary metagenome ERZ724522 (study PRJEB28724, sample SAMN07190884) | wastewater metagenome | isolation source: effluent of sewage treatment plant in Hong Hong | place: Hong Kong | collected 2016-03-17 ...
TATATCTTTTAAATTAGGCTTAATTGAAAAGTATAATCCAATTGTATTTAAATAGTCAATTAGATCAGCTTTATTAATTTGATCTAAGAGATCACTATTTGGCATAATCATAAAGCCGGCCTGATAACCGTCGTAAGCCTGGAATCTAAGAGAGAACTTACTAGCTTGCTCGCTTGACAGTTTTTTTAGTCTAGTGATAGAGTCTAGTAAATTAATCCCAATTAAAGTTTCAGGACGTGGATCAATTATTCCAGTGACATGTTTAATGTCAGAAGAGTTTGGTAATCGATCGAGAAGAGTAGCCTTTAGTGAATTTACAGCTTCTTGACTGAAGGACGATAAAGCTCTACTTACTATTGCTTCAATAGGATTTAAATAGGTATTGACAAAATATTCAGAGAATCCATAAAAGCTTAAGAACGTAAACCATGCGGCATTAGCATTCCCACCAAAGGCATTTGACAGAACTTTAAAGTCAGTTCTATAAAAGTCTTTCGATAGATTCTTAGAAACTAAATCTGTGAATTCACCATTATATACTGATGCCGCTCTAAGGTGACGAAGTCCTAAATTAAAATTAGACGTATCATCATACCCAGCTAACGTCGATGATATTTTTTTATACGACAAAAGCGATATTTGATCAGGAGTGAAAGTATTTGAACTCTTTAAAGATCTAAAAGAAATAGGTAAAGTTATATAGTCTGTTTCATTAAAATTACTTATATTCCAATCTGAATGTGTAAAGTCTAGAAGATCGGGCAAGTTTAAAAACTGAATTAAATCCCCACCACTGTAGAATGGAGAAGCAATAAAGTCATTAAAGATAGATTTAGTGGCATTAGAAAAGTTTGCCTGAGCTTTAAGATGAAGCTTACGATATGAAGTAGCTTCTTTAAAGTTACCTTTAGTGTAATAATAAAGCTGATCTGGTCTTCCAAAGAATAGTGTAGCTTCTCCATCATACGGAACAACTTGGCAAATATATCCCCATATATAATTTGTAGCTGACTGTAAGACATCCCAAGCAGGCTGCATTGGTATTAGCCAAGATTCTCCTTCCCATCCAGTAGTTTCAATATCGGCTAATGGATTGAAACGAGTTTTATCGTTATCAGGCGTCCATACGTTTTTAAGTCTTAAGTCAAGGCCTTGAACTTTATTGCCAAAGAAATGTAGACCAAAGAAACCTTCGAATCCAGCATTACCAGAATCTCCTCCAAAGGTTCCCCATTGATTCTGAATAGACCTAATGATAGCAGAATCTAAAGTAATTTTAGATCTATAAGGAACTAACTTAATTAAATCTTGTTCGGAATAAACAGCACCAAATCCAGCTGGATTGGCATCTCTTATTGTTCTTACGACTAAATCTTTTACGGAAGAATTAGCAACAGATGTTAGTTCAAAGTCTACTTGCTTACCTAGAAGCTCTGCTTTCCATCCTTGCGCAATTATAGTTACAATATCGCCAAATTGAACTTCAGCAATTCTACCCGTAAAAAGAATATCAAGATTATCTGGATCTGCAGAATAGCCACCTCTAATCTGAATAGCTCGACCTTGTCGTAATTCAAATCTAGATAAGAAATTATCTCTATCAGAATCATCTGGAGAATTAGGAAGCGTGAGTCCACTAATTACACCTTTGTTCCAAACGATCTTATCTGTGAAAGTTGAGCTCTGAAGTATCTGAAGCGGATCGGCAATTCGTATTTGTGCAAGATCTGCATCATTCTTGTCTAATGTAATATCTATTGATACAATTGAATTATATCCATAGAAATTATCTTTAATAAAGATACGATCACCTTTATTGTAATCTATCAGATAAAGACGATAGACAGGGAAAGCTTTAATTAAGTCGTTTCTATTGTCAGCAATTCCTTGAGTTACTTTTAATACTCCATTATAGCATTCTTCTAGACTCGAGTTCGATAAGCTAATTCCATCATCAAATCCAGCAGCATTCTTTAAAAGCACATCTCCAAGGAAAGTATCTTTAGAGACATTGCTAATATCAGCTGCCCTATTAAAGATATCTTTAAAGACAATAGATCCAACTGTTCCAGATACTTTACGGTATCCAGCAACTTCTTCTTCTTTATGAGAAGTATATACAATAGGAACTAAAGCCTCAAATTGATCTCCATCTAGATACTTATTATATTGTCTAAGTATCTGACTCTGAGGATCTGTTTCTTTTAGTTTCTGAATCTTATTATAAAATTCTCTGTCTGTTAGATTGCCAAATCCAAGGCCAGATTTGGCTTTTCTAAATTGAGCTACAATTATATCTTCTCCAGCCTCTCTTATCACTGAGTCAGAGAGCCGAGCCTTTTCCCTGATATATTTATTTTGAGCTTCAATTATAGATGCGAGTCCTTGTTTTTGCTTAGAGTCTAGCTCATCTAGCTTAACGATTTTATTATTATCAAATCGACCACGCTGTCCAGTAATTTTACCAGCTTCAGTTAATATAAAGTCAATATCATATGGGATACTAATCTTTAAAGTTTGTAGAGTATTAAACCAATCTTTGTATTCAATATCAAGATTGTTTCTAAAATCATTGAGTTCTCTTTCTCTATAGAAGAACACTGAAGGTGGGATTGGAGAACTTTCAGTTGTCACTAATTCATTTTGTGCTCGACTAGTGACATACATATCCAAACCTTTAGCTTTATCCACAGAATAGTCTTTGATATCAGGATTGATAATACCTAAGTCCTGATATGTATAACCAAATTCTTTCCAATAATCTTCAGGTAATCCTGATATTGAAAAAAGTTCTTTAAAGGTTAAATAGAAGTAATCTGGATATGCAGTAATTCTTCTTTTAGATATCTGGAAAGCGCCATCAGGATTATAGACAATGGCATTATCTACTGCTTTACTCTTAGAGAGTTCTGAGAAAGCATTTGCATCAATCTCATCTCCATTAACAGCAATGGCTCTTTCTAAAGAGTCATATGCGTTAGCAACATTTAGTCTTTGATATAGGCTGTCATGAAGCGGTGGGATAGATCTCTTAACTAAAGCAGAGAATAAATGTTCTAAAAAATTATCAGTAAACTTAAGTGTACCAGCATTAAATTGCTGGAATATATAGACGTATAAATCCTTAGGTCCTTCTTCGGAGACAATACGAGCGATTCTTTTTGAGAGTTCTCCTTTTATTAAAACCCATGATTGGTCATCTGTAGAGCCTTGTGCAAAGTTATCATTTATAACTAATTCACAAATGGCATCTGGCAATTTAATTCCAAAGAAAGCTCCAATTAAAGCTTCATTAGCTTCATCAAAGAAAAGCGAAAATCCATTGTCAGTGCTATGGAACTGACCACTAAACTTATTATTTTTACCAAGATACTCTAAAATCTTTCTACCAGATTCAGAAAGAGAAGGAGTCCAAGAACCATAAGTTTCTCCAGTGATATCTTCTTGAGTTACTGTAAACTTATCTTTCTCCACTAGAGAGGCTACAATTGTATCAGGATTAATTAAGCTATACTTTTCATCTGCATTACCAGAGCCTAAAAATATAAAATTAGCATATCCATTATAGCCAGGAATAGTTTGACCAAAAAGAGAGTTGTAGAATGTTTTTAGATTTTCTACAGTAATTCCATTACCAATTAATACAAATCCAAATTCACTAAAAAACTCAGTAGTAGTTTCAGCTAAAGACATTACCACGTCTCTAAGACCGGGCATATCTGAAGTAGCAGTAGCAATATTAACAGGATAGAATAGTTTTGACTTTGAAAATAAAAGACTAGAAGAAGCAAGAGGATCTTCTTTGGTGTTAAATAGTCTAGTTAAGATGCAGTCAACTTTCCATCCATTAAATCTATTCGCTCTATCAGCGCTTCTAATAAAGAAGTCCGCAGCAGATTTATAAGTATGAATTTGTTCAAACTTATCATGACTATTAGTTTTAACTGCAATAGTTAAGCCACCAGAGCTAAAGCCCATATGTTGAGCTGTAGGATATGATTCTCCAGCAAGTCTATGAAAAGCAAACTTATTGGAAATTGAATATGATAATTGTGTTACAGCAATATCTTCAGGATTAAAATGTGACGAAGTCCCCGGAGTTCTATTAAAAACTCCTTTGGTATATTCATCTGCTGAGAGAGTCAGATTCTTTAAGTAATGAGAATTTTTAAAATACTTTAATATTAAGTCATCTCCAGCAAACTGAAGATTTACTAAATGAAAAGCATTATTAAGAAAGAGATCAGGAGATGAAGAATAGTATCTGCCAATGTACAAATCTATTGCACGATTAAGCCAGAATGCTTTAGTTGCATCTGGAGTAGGTTTGCCATTTATGTCTCTGTATTGTAGAGAATCTCTTAAGAAGTTTTGAACACCAATTCTTTTAAGGCCTAAATTTACAATTAAAGTTTCTGTATATTCAGGATGAGTAGATACTGACATATTGAGAATAGCAACAGGAACATGTCCAGTCTTATCAATATGCCTAATTGGATCTCTAGATTTATCGAGTTCTGAAATTATCTTTTCAGCATTTTTAGATCCAAGATTATCCGTAGGACTTGATGAAAAATACTTTAAATTTTCTATCTCCGATGTCCACTGTTCAAACGTTTTATTTTGAATACTCTCAACTCCAAGAGCTTGGGCCTTTAAGAAATCATGCAGTGTGACAGTATTTCTTTCTGTAACTCCGATAGATCTTAAAACTTTCTGATGCTCTTGTACTTGAACTGAAACAGTAAGAACATTGTTGAGCTTATTGATTAATTTAAAATCTGGTTGTTCTACGGCATTCTCAGTAAACTTATTATACAAAGTAGCTTCGACAACTTTATTCTTAACAGAACTAATCGGCGAGACTTTCATCAAAGCTATCAAAGGAAGCAGTCCTTTAATAATATGATCTTTGCCACTAAATATTAAAGTGACATTTATATCTGCATCACCTGATCCATCATCAGTAAGAAAATCATTTCCAGACCTTGCTCCTTGAACTGAAGCAACAGCTTTTGACTCTAGTATTTTAATATCTTGAACTTCACCACCATAAGTTAATGGACCAATTTTAAAATATGATCCATTAATATCTGCAGTCTCAGACTTGTATATATTTTTGTTATACACTCTATGCAGATCTTGAATTTTTATAATAGAACTTAAGAGCGAAGTGTTGCGATCTGTTCCAGCGACTGTTTGAGCTTTAGTGACAGAGTCTTGTGTAGGAACGGTAGCTTGCTCAGTACGCCCATACATGTATAGATCTACGATGTCTTGCTGCTTATCGAAAGCACCAACATATGCATTAGATCCAACTATATCGCTATCATCTGTAATATTATTATACATTCAGCTATATCCCCACGGATTTAAGAAATCACTGTCATTATAGCGACTAGCAATTTGCTGCATTTCCCAGTTGCTTTGATAAGATCTAGAATCGCGAATCTCAAAGGCTCCATAATCCGGTGTTATTGGCATAGAATTAAGGCTAACTGCTAGATCATTACTATTTACCGAACTATAACTTCCTTCAAATTTATTGAAGCTAAACCTTCCATTAGGCTTCTGAATATACGCTCTTTGAGGAGTTACATTTATATTTACTTCGTCTCTAGGCTGAGATACCATAGGCTCTGGAGGCAGAGGTGCCTGCTGCTGTTGCATTGCTAAAGCTTTAGCATTCTTAAGAGGAGGTCTCTTTAGCTCATCGCTAGAAGTTAATTCACTTATGGCTCTCAATCCTATTAAACCAGCTACACCAGCTCCAACGATCTTCCAGTTGTTTTTAGTCCAAGACGCAGCTTTACCAAGCACTTCACTACCACCTTTTGCAGCAGCCTTAGTCTCTTCATTTAATTCAGCTACTATTTTCTGAGTTGCACCATTCATGCCACCAGATAGTGGTCCTTGAACTACTCCTTCTAGTCCTTCTCCATGAACAAACCTAGTTAAATTTTCTAAGCTTCCGCCTAATTGAGCTGTACCTTCTCCAGCTCTTGCCTTAGTGGCCATTCTATAAACGTCACCACCAGATGAGCCAAGAGCCTGAAGCCCTACTGGAGATAAGCTTTGCGCCTTAAAATGCTCAACGCCACCTATAAAGGCTCCAGCTTGTTGGGCAGCTAAGCTAATAGGATCAACCCCTCGTTTCTTGGCTTCACTAAGAATAGATCCGGCAAGCTGTAATTTTTGACCAGAAGCCAATTGTCTGAAAGCTTTTTCAGTGGCTTTTTGAGCTAACTCAATACTGGATTCAATCGTACCTCCAGAAGATACATTCTTACTAATGTCTTGAGTTGTAGAAGCAAGAAACTCAATTAAGTCTTCGTAGTACTTGCCACCCTTTTGAATGAATCCTTGCATTATGTTTCCATAGTACAAGTCCGCTCTTCTAGACAAAACATTAATAGACTTACCACCAGCCTTGGCAATTGCTTCTCTAGTCTTAGATATTGCTTCTCCAGAAAACTGTCCATTTAAATGATACTGATGAGGGAAGAGTTTATTAAGAGCACTAGCCACTTCATCAGGAGCTTTCTTTGTATAAGATAGAGCTTCACCAAAGCCAGTTAAAGAATAATGGCCAATATATGCTAGAGGGGGAGTTTGTCCGAATCCTAGCATTTTGGATAATAAATTCTTGTAATCTAGTCTAGAAGTTTTGACATCATTTATAAAGTCTTTTATGGACTTACCTTCTTTAACAGAATCTTTTAAGCCAGTCTTAAATTCTTCGAATAGATCTTGATATCTTTCAATTTGAGCATCAATAAGCTTTTTGTTAGCTTTATGATCTGATTGTTTATTAAGAACCATTGTCTCAATAAAAGCCTGGATAGAGTCTTTATCAGTGTCTCTATGGTGCAAGAACATTGCAAAAGGACTCATCATAACTCTAGGCTCAGCCATACGTCCAGCATCCTGGACATTCTTAGCTAATTTTACTTTTACTGCTGTTAACTGCTGAGCAGTGTGCACTGGATAAGGATGTATTAACCCATATTGCTCTCCAGCTTTAATACGCTCTAAAGTTTCTTGATATATCTGCCGTTTCTTTTTGGTACTAAATTTCATACCAAAAATAGCTTCTTTAAGATCTTTCTTAGAAAGACCAATTGTAAAATCAGATTCAGAAAGCTTAGCTTTGCCAATATCTCTTAAGTATCTAGAGTCTCTAAAGTCTTGAGTAATACGTCCAGTAATACTACCAGGAGTTCTCTTAGCAGTTAAAGCTTTACGATAAAGAAGTCCATCTTTAGATGTAATACCAGCTACTGATCTATAGTAATCAGATATCCAATCTTCTCTTGTTTTCTTTATAGTTCCTTTTGAGCCAGGACTATTGTCAAGCGAGGACAGAGCACCTAATAAAGTTCTTTCAATAGAATCTTTGCCAAGAGTTTGTGTTATATTATCTTCAATAGATAAATTGACTCCAAACAGATTTCTATTAGGCTTGACATCTAGTCCAGGAATAAATAAATATTCTGCATTATCTAATGCTTTACCAACACCTCTTGCTTTGGCACGCAATGGAACTCTAGATGGAGAGTTGAGTTTTACAAATGCACCTTTCTTATATGCGTCAGGTCTAACTTTTGGATTAAATAAAGCGCTGTTCTTTAGACTTGAAGTTAAATACTCTCCAGTAGTAGTTTCTTGAGAAAGAGATAGGCCATGAGGTCCATTAACAAATAAATCAAGAGCTTCCTTTTCTGAGAGGATCGGAAGTCCCATTGATTTAACAGCAGACTCTCCTTTAGCAATAGAACTAAAGCCAACTAAATTGGTTGGCAATTGAGTATATATATTATTAACACCAGTTGCTTCTCCAGACAAAAAATCTTGTGAAAACTTAATTCCAGTATTTTTTTGGAACCAATTAGCAAGAGACATAAACATAGGATTATCTTTAGGCTTAATCCCTGTTGTTTCTTCTAGACCTCTTGCCCATCGTCTCATCATATCTAGACGAAGTCTAAAGGCATGCTCTTGGTTCATTATTTCAGAAGTCTCAGCAATTCTATGCTTAGTGTCCAATAAGAAGACTCTGTCTGTATCGCTTAAGAAATTTGTAGACTCATTAGTAAACTTAGCCCAAGCTTTAGCTTGACCTTGAATTACGCCTCTTGGAATGCCACCTTTTAATAAAGCTGCACGACCAGCAATTTGAAATTGCTTAATATAATCAAGGTTATCTTTATGCTTCAACGATTCGCTAATAATCTTGAATTCACCAGACTCAGTTTTACCAAGTCTAATTAGATTCTCTGGCAACCCACGCTTTTTAGCTTCAGCCTGAAATGCTTCATAAAACTGTTGCTGTTTACCTGGCAAATATTCACTTAAGTTAGCATAATGTTCAAATAAAACTTCTCCTTTATTAAGACCAGATAAAGTTTCCATTCCACTTACGCCACCAACAACTTTATCAAGTTCTGGGAATCTATTAGCACCTTGCGCCATAGTTATACGTCTATTTGCTAGCAAGGTAGATACTGACCCAGGCGAACCTTCTGATGCAAATCCCAGGGTGACCATGCTATCAAATTCGCTAACATTCATTAATGTTATCTTACTGAAGTTACGAGGCAAGACCTTTCCAAAGATATCTTCAACTCTTTTACGAGCTGCTAAGTATCCTTCTTTATCAACACTGATGCCTTCTGATGACATCCATCTTTTGCCACTAGTAATAGACTCAAAGGCCTCTTGAAGCTGAGGATGCTGAGAAAGATCTCCACCAGCAAAAGCATTTAATGTGTCATGCAATTGGCCTCTGCTCATTTGGATCTTAAATGTCGCAGTAGGTCTTTGTATATTTTGATACAATTGTCCACCAACAGACGTTAGTTCAACACCTGGATCCCCAAACAAAGTTCGCTCTTCTAACTTAGAATAGCCTCCTAAGAAAGCTACTGGCATAGAATACTTAGAAATAACTTGTCTACCTTCTACGCCAAGAGCTTTGCCAACTGGACTCTTGTATTCTTTTTCTGTAGCTACTAGTGCTTCAAATTCTCCTTCAGTCATTCCTGCAGAGCCTGCAGAAGAACTTAGGATGCCAGCTTTTTCTGTGAAGTAACTAGTAGTATCTTTTAAAGATTCAATAGAACGAGGATCATGAATTTCTAAAGGTCTATGTTGGTATCCAATACCTTTAACATATTCGTTTTCACCAGACGTACCAGGAAGAATAAACTTAGAAAGATCCTTTAGTCCGACAATTCCTTCTTTTGCTTTAGCAGCATAAAAGAGTCCAGGGTCTACTCCACCAGCGGCCTGTAAATCTCTAGAAGCTTTCTTGTAAGCTTCAGACAATCCTCTTACATCGCCATGACTTCCAACAGCGCCAATTAACTTCTGCAAAGCGTCACTTACAGAAGCAAAAGTATGAGGATCATATGCAGAATAGTAAGTAGCTCTAGTCTGCAAAAGAGCAGGTTCTCCTCTTTCTTGTACAGTAGTAACTATATTTTCAATAGCTCTAGAAGCAGCATTACGAGCTGTGGTAAATGCTGTCTCTTCTGTACCAGGCTGTAATCCAGCTCCTGGAACAAATAACTTATGCTTAAATGCAGACAATAAATGTTCTACAGCCGGTATGGCTTTAAATTGTCCATCTTTAGCAGCAGTTACATATGCACGAGAGTTTCTCCAGTTCTTAAACCATAGTCTACCTGGCTGAAGACCAGCAGCTGTAGATTGATTCCCAATGACTTGCGCAGGCAATGGAACGAAAGATCTGTGTAGACCAGATTTGCCAATAAACAGTTCACCTTCTTCTCCAAGTAATACACCAACATCTTTAGAGCCTTTATGCCCAAAGACCTCAGCCAAGAAAGGTCTTAATTGATTCTGAGCATATTCTTCTCCATAGAAATGCTCCACCTTCTTGATAAATGGATTTATATCTGTCCCTAAGTGGGCATCAGTATAATATCCTCCAAGGCTTCCTGGCTTAATGGCTTTCTCAAATGCTCTAGCTACGCCGAATCTGTCATCTTGATTATAAGCTAATAGATTGATACCTTCTAGATTTTTTACTCCTTTATAGTAAAGCATCTGCTTAAGCTCAGGTATTCTACCTTCAGCTTCTGCCTTCATAAAGATAGCATTTCGAACTGCTTCGATTTGCTCAGCTGTATTCATTTTTAAGATAGGCTTTTCGAACATAGCAAAAGCAGATCTTAAATGTCTCATCGAAGAACTAGACTCTAATTCTTCTGGACCGGCAGTCATTACTGCCTTTGATAATTGCTGAATTCTAGAATCTTCTACCAGACTATTTAAATCTGGAAAGAAATGTCTAGCCAAGGCCTTAACTGGTACAATAGGAGAAGCTTGGGATCCGATCAGATTAGGACCTTTGATCCCTCTGAAGCTAATATTTTTTATTGCTGCATCATCCCAGGCAAATATTACGTTTTTGTTTCTAGCAGTATCAGTAGCCCAAGTTTTCTGCAATGATCCTTGAGCCATAATATTTAAGTCATTCTGACCAATATTACCCCAAGCCATTCTTGTTAGAGTTGGACTATCAGAATACAATGAATATTCTAAGCTAGACAATGGCGCCGTATAAGCTGCAGCAGTTTGTTGCGCACCAATCTCATCAGGCGTTCCAGCAAATTTAGTCTTATTGGGTATTACATTTAAATGTGCTGTAATTATATTGAAACGATGTGTCCGATCAAGAGCCTTTTGGAAAAGGCTTTCTTTGATCTTACCTCTGAGTTGTTCTAAGTGAAGGGGAATGTCAGCCATAGTTACCTATATACATCGTTATAGAACGCGAATACATCGTTTCTACGGCTATCTGCTAGATAGCCAGCGAACCAATTCATCTGCGGTCCTGTGCCATTGGAGATACGTTTAAAAGAAGGCTTATTAAAATGTCCTTGACTTTGTAGCATTGAATTAAGAGACATCATTATATTGCTATCTTGAGTGTTTACAACATTACTGTCAGGAGATTCTAGCTCTGGGAATCTTATATTAGTTTCTAATTGTTGTGCTGGATAAAGTCCGAACCTATGTATTTCATCTGAAACACCTCCGACTCCAGCTTGAATAGCCTTAATCTTGATAGCAGCCAAAGGAACAGATGGGCTCCAGCCTTGCCAACTATCACTTGGAGCTCCATGAGATTTGAAATATTCTAAAGCTTTTTCATCAGGAGATTGATATTCATCTATCTGAGATCTATCTTGGCTATATTCTGCACTTAAGACTTGACGCATATGCTCTGGAACAATAGCTAGAATCTTTTTACGATCCCTCATTGGAGCATTTAAGAACGACTCAAAGAAAGGCCTATCTTGTCTAGGCAAGGCAGACATATATCCACTAAGGTCTCCAGTCTTTTTATATTGCTCAAGACTATAAACCATCGTCTGTTTAGCCTGTCTATTAAAAGATCTAGCTAGGTCTGATCTACCAGACTCAATAGATTTGGCTTCTAAAGCTCTGCTCTTTGCATATTGAATATAATCAAAGTATTCAGAAAGATCTCTTTCTTCTTGAACGTGTGGAGGAACAAAGCCATGTTCGAAGCTACCAGTAGCTGCCCATCTAATAGATGATCCAATTGCTCCAACGCTAGCACCAGCTATTGTAGTGGCTACTGGATTTACTTTAAGAATAGGGAATGGATTCAAGAAAGAAGACATTGGACTGCTTAGCAAATATCCCATTTGCAGTCCACGCTTAGTTGCAATGAAAGGGTTTTCACCAATAGTAGAATAAAAAGCAGGCCTTACAATTGTAGAAAGCGGATTCTTCCAATCAGAGAAGGTTTCACCTTCTACCTGAGAAGCTGCATATTCTTCATAAGCACTTCTATAGGGGAATATTTTTGCCCCTAGTATTGGCATATTTTCTAATGTCTGAGTAGCTACAGTTGTCCAAGCTCCCCTTATAGTTTTAGTTATGACATTTCTATTAGCATTTGCAATCATTTCTTGAGAAGAATTCGGCTCATAGAAATCATACATTTTAGCCTTATCATCTCGACGCTTTTTGGCATCATCAATTTTATTTCTCCAATATGGAGAAAGTTCCATCTTATCAATTATTGATTGATACTTATAGAAAGCAGTTGAATATGGAGCAATGTCTGATAAGATTAAGAATTTATCTACATCAGAGTAAACTCCAGAGATCCCTGAGTGTAAAGGATTGACAGATTCATATCCTCTTCCAGGTAGTCTATACTCTCCTCCTGGAATTTTAGTATAAGGATCTCCTCTTGTAAAATCTGTAAAGTAACTTCTATCTTGCTGATTCTCACTTAAAGAACCAGGAAGCCAACGAGGCATTGTGTTGGGAATAGGATTAATCTGCTGGTTTATATTAGAAGGTATTCCATAGTCAGACAATAGGAATCTTCTAATAAACTCTGTCTCTCCAAAAAGACCGCCTAATTGCTTCTCATAAAATGATCGAGAAGAGCTGGTCATGTTACCAGCATCTGCTAACTTATAACCTTTATCAAAGGTTACGCCAAATACTTCTAATGCAAACTTCCAGACACCAGCTGGAGATATAGCTACATTAGCATATTTATCTATACGGTCCTTAAAGGAATCAGATCTTTTTAGAGATGTAACTGTAAGAGGCACATCAGGAATACCAAGAGCTTTTGCAGCATTAGTTGGTACTCCTCTATCTGATATATTAGAAGCAGATACCATATAGCCTTGGTTGGCTATTTGCATATTTTTTTGTGGCTTAATTATTTCGCCAACAGTATCAGCTAGTACAGGACCAAAGATTGGTACTTCTTCAAATAGCTTAGCAGTCTTTGGATAAGGTCTATCGTAATAGTTTTGTCGTTCAATAGCATATGGATCAGCTAATATACTTAATCCAAACAAATTACTCGGAGTAGGAAGCAAACTTCCATGCTTCCAATATTCATCTTCAGATCCATATATGTTATTTGTATATGGATCTTGCTTTAGTCTAGTATACCAACTAGGTGCATAATAATCTATTTGACCGCCTTTGAATGGTTGGAATCCAAGCATCCACCATCTGCTTTTGCGAATAGGAACTTTTTCTTCTCCAGCATACTCTCTTTCTAAAGAGATAGAAGATTGACCAGGATCAGGACCACCAATAGCTCCATAAATACTACTTGCAATTCCAATCGCAGCTAATGGTGACTTAGTTTTTTCTAAAGCATTAATGCCACCAAGGATAGCGCCAGCTGTTCCTAAGATACCAGAATCAACTCCAGGCAACAAATCTTTCTCAATATAATTAGAAAAATTAGTTAACCCTACAGATTCTCTAACTTTTTGTTGTTTAACACGTAAGTCAGTATATATGTCAGCCAATATATTGGTCGGTTTTTCTCCAACCAATTTACCAGTACTATAATCAATATATTTAGCAGTTTCTAATCCTCCCATGTAAAGGGCAGGAATAGTCGCTAATTTTGCCATATTAGCCAATAGATTGCCACTAGGTCTAAAGCCAATACCAAATAAGCTGGCACTTGCAAGTTTATTTAATCTTATAGACAAATAGTTTGCAAAGTCATATATCTTATCAGTAGTGTTAGCACTAGATGCATATTGTGCTGATCTACGAATGTAATCTGGTTTACCAATTACATTGATACCACTAGGAACATCAGACTTAGGAATCTTACCCAGAGGAATCTCTGTGGTATTGATGCCAGCTCTACCAAAGTCTTGGAAGAGATCCGCTTTACTCTTTGGGTCAACTCCTTTTTTGACTATAGCAACATCTGGATTAATTCCAGCATATGCTTTCATTCTTTGGAGCCAACCTCGGAATGATTTAAATAGACCAGTTTTAGGAGTTAAATCTTTGTTCTTTAATAGACCTTTTCCAGAATAAATTCCTTTAGCAACTTCTTGACCAGACTCAAGAGCCATCTCAGGGAATTCATTAAAGAATATTTGATTATAGACAGAATCATGGAAGTATTTATATTCTCTTCCATACAGTCTAGCTTCACCAGTATTAACAGCTTTAAGATTCTTTACGAATGATACAACAGATCTAAAGAATCCGCCCTGTTTCTCATGGAACTTAGGGCCAACGCCAGTTGCTTCTTGAATCCTATCTATAAAAGATTGTCCAGCCTTTCCAGGCTTAGTCGGATGGTCTCTAAGAAAAGCAGCTAAATATCTTGAATCGCCAACTTCTCCTAGCTCTTTATTAAAAGAAGAAGCTACAAATTTATTTGTGCTAGCATCAAATACTGTCCCACCAATAAATACTTTATGCTCTTTAGTGACCAAGTCAGGACTAAGTAGTCCAACTTGTCTCTCTGAGCCTATAAAAGATTTTATAGAGGATACAAGACCAAATGGATTAAAGATATTAGAAAGAGTACTAATAGCTTCTGCTGGTCTTAATAATCGAGTATCTTGAACCTTCTGTCCTTTTAGGAAGACATTAGAATCAAGCACACTTTTCTGAGATATAAGACCAGACTCAACAGCCTCTTGTAGTGTCTTAATCTCAAAACTAGATTTAGCTACATCTTCTGAGACACCAAAATAGTCAGGAGCATTTTTAATTAGCTCCTCAACAGTTAATCCACTTTCACTTGGTCTTGATGCAAAATGTTTAACTAATTCTTTTTTAGCTAATTGAGCATATGGCTGAGATATTGGATCATGCATTAATCCAAGAGCTTCAGCTACGTCTTGAACAAATGGTAAGCTATCTAGTCTAGCACCCGTATCTTGGAATACAAGATTAGGCTCTTCTTTTATATTTAAGACCTTCCCAAGAGTTCTTATAGTAGACTTAGATATATTAGATTTTAAATTAGTTCTAGAATAGTTCTCTAAGAACCTAGCGCCTTTAGAGATTACAGCAGCTACATTTGCAAAGAGATTTTTGCCGATCGCATCTCCAAATAGCTTTAATCCTAATCCAGCTACCGCATATTTAGAGTAGAGATCAGGATCTCTATTCTCTGCATCAGCAACTGATCTTTGATACAATCCTTGTTGTACCGTAGATTCATCAATTACATTGACGTTATCCGGCAATTGCTGTGGAGCTGAATTAGGTAACTCTTCCATTATCTTATATCTTCCCAGTTAACTGGGGTTGCATTTTTATCGCTTAGAATATCTTCAGTAGATTGCATTCCTTCAGGAACTGGATAAGCAGCTTCTCTTGGGTCCTTAATTAACAGTTTGTTGAAGTCAATTTGTTTTCCTAATATAATTTCGGCCTTTGTCAAAAGCTCTATCTGTTCTTCAAGAGTCATTTGTTTACACATATTAGGAGTAATAGTATGAAAAGCAGCACATATATAAGCTTCTATTAATGATTCTACTTCATTGGCTAAAGCTCTTTTTTCATTTACAATATTAGCTAAAGTTTCAAGATTATTAAATCCAGAGACTTTAAGTATCTTTTCTGCGATATGATCTGGCAAGAATCCTTTTACGCTAACTAACCAGTCATCTAATCCGGATGAATGTTCAATAAATAAACACGTCATTCTAATGATCGTATCATTTATTGTAGCACCATCTAAATGCTTTTCTAAATCTAAGATGACATTATTCTCTTCAAATGTTAAAGGCCTGAATAAAAAATCCAGGCCTTTAATATCTAAATAATATATTGTCTTCTGGCCTTCAGCCTTAAGGGCTATAAGCCGATCCAATGTTGCCTGCTTCATTCATCACAGCTTAATGGGCTCAGACTCAAGGCCAGTAAATCCAGATGCAACCATGATTGCATCACATATACTTTGAACAGCGCCAGCTGGAACATTTTCAATTGGATCTGCTGAATAAAGAAGAGCAATTGAAAGAAGCGACTCTAGTTCTTGCTCCAGTACTTCAGCTTTCTTAAGTTCATCATCGCCGGCTTGCTGCATTGCTTCATTTCGTTTCTTAAGTAAGATTTTCCATTCTGCTCTATTAATAGGCTTAAATAGATATTCTTTACCAGCAACTTTTGCAAAATGAACTTCAATTCCTTTTTGCTTATTGGTTTCAACAGCCAACTTAGCTGCTTCACTAATCTGAACATTACTCATTATTTTTAATTACTCTTTATGGTTTCTATGGTTCTTGAGAAGAACGGGTATATTTCTAATATAGGTTGCGCACTTGAAGACATGTCCCCACCAGCAGAAGCAGAAGCGCTTACAGTCTCGCTTTCGCCAATAAGAACACAATCTTTGAATTTTCTAATATAGCCTCCAGGTATATTTTGAAAGCCATATCTTACAACTAAATCAAAGCGTCTAATAGTTTTGTCGTCAATAGGACTCTTAAAGAAATCACTATCACTAGCAGTTTCTTCAGAGTTGCTATTGGCTCCATATACTTTCCGTATATCTTGCTTAACTCGTGATATAGATTTTTCTATTACACTATTATTGATTTGACTTGATTGAAACGGAGTTTTTTGAAGTATTGTATTTGCTAGGTAAGCTGCTCTTTCATCTGTAGATAAAGAGTCTAATTCAGCAAAGAAAGAAGGAGAGTACGTAATTTTCTTGTCTTCCTCAAATCTCTTCTGTACTTCTTGAGTGGTCTCAAGAGCACCAGCAGCATAATTATTTATTGCATTCTTTAGGTATCCTGGATATCTATAATTGATAATTATATTGCCAGTTACTATTTCTTTACCTTGTGCAATAAAATCATACAGCTTGCTGTCATAGCCCCATATTGGCTGATGACTAACTTTTCTTTGAAAATCGACTCTAAAAACATCATCAATTAATAGATCACCAATGTAGTAAGTTACTACAGAGGGTGAAGGATAAAAACGTCTGGTCTTATTTAGTGCCATTATGCTTTAAAAGTTCCATTTCTAAATAATGAAGTATTATTGATCTTCTGAAGAGACTGTCCATTAGTTTTATAATTAGCCATATTGGCAATTAATTGCGGAGGGATTGCAGGATCTAATGAGTCTCCGACAGAAGTATCTGGACTTAAAAATAGACCACCAGAAGATAAGAAAGAACTATTGGCAGAAAATAATCTTACTTTTTCTTCAATTCCATTCTTTAACGACTGTTCTCTAGCAGAGAACTTTTTGCCTTCAAGATATCCAACCAGATCATCAGGAGTCTTAGCTCTTTGTAGAGAGCTAGAAATGCCGGGCCCATTAGCTTCCCCATTAAATGAAAGCTCACCAGCATAGAATGGAGTTACATGTTCTGCTATATAAGTATAGGTTGATTCAGTATACATGTCATCAACTGAGAATGTTGTGCCCCAGTTAACAATCCTAGCACTATCAATTATCTGAATACCTACTCCACCAGTTTCATTCTGAGCAACTATGATAATATCAAACGGCGGCATCTGATCTATATGCCAAGAATTGTCATTAACAATACTATTGTTTAATGCATCAATTCCAAATATTTCTCTAAAAGGATCATCGCCTAATAGAGTAAATACCATTGTACCAGCAAAAGTTCTAGCACCGCGCGTAAACGCTGCAGCTCTAGATTCTCCACATCTTCTAATAGGTAGTACGGATGTGGTTGAGCTAATAGTAATAGTCTGCAATTCAATAGCAGACTTAAAAGTTTTGTTCGAAAGGTATCCATATTCAACATATGGAATACTAAAAACCACGGCAACATCGGTGCCAGCAAATGATTGCTTTCCACTAAATTCTTTGGATATTGATAATGCCATGTGTATTAAGAGGGAACCCCTATTTCTAGGGGCTCCCCGTCTATGACGATTCTAAATCAACGCGCAATAGGCTCCTTCGGGAAGGCATCATTGAATCCTGGGATTCTGATTGGCTCGCCGACCTTCCATGGCGTTATTCCAGTCGCAATAAATGTGCACGATTCATCAGTTGTGATGTCATCGATGCTCATCCCTGATCCACAGTTGATTATCTCAACTCCGTGAATCTTCATGAACATGTTGTTTCCATATTCATTAGCGGCAGTAATAACGATTTCGAATGGAAGGACCTGGTCATGATAAATAACAGACGCTAACACTTTGTCTAGCACAACGCTATTAAAGGTAGCAGCACCACCCTGGGCAGTTCCGACGAACCCAGAGGGAGCAAGGCTAGGCAATGAGACAGTATCATCAGCCACAGCCGCAGGCTCAGTGACCCATGCAGCAAACTTTACGTTTCTGAATGCGTCTAATAGAGCAGATCTATCAAATACCATGAACACGACCGAGCCAGCGATGCCTCTCTTTCCACGAGAGAAGGATCTAGGATCCGCACTACCCATTGTGTAGATAGGTGCTTTTTCTCTCTGAATAGTATAGCTAATGCCCTGAACTTCGCCGATAAGGTTACCGCCGAAGGTCACGAGCATGTCTACACCCGAGAAGGAGTTATAAGTACGAGAAAACGGTGATACGTTTGCCATGTGTTAAACTCCTATCATTCCTTAGTTAGAGACACATTTACTGTGATCTTAATGAGTTCGAATGCCGGTACGATTGTCAAGTCAACTTGAGCTTCGCCTAAGACCTGTTGGTCTGGCGTCGCCGTAATGAAGAACTTGTAACCAGTAATAGCACGCGAAGCTTTCATTTGACGTAGTGCCTTATCGATTTCCGCTGCCATAGCGTTACGAGAAGGCGCTGTGTTAGGTTCACCGATAAATCTCTGACCAATGTTTCTAATGGTCTTGACTACCGCATCCGTAATTCTTACAGTAGTAAGTCTGACATAGTCAGATCTAATGTATTTGCTTACGTTATATGCGCCAGTTAAGCCAGTTGAAACCGTGAATCCAACAGATCTATCTAGCAGTGTAACAATACGTCTCGCTGCCAGTCTGTTAGCCTGAGCTCCAGAAAGTTTACGCAGAGGACCTATGTTTGGGATATTCTTGTTAGTAGTAGCAGAGTGAGGCACTAAGCTTGCGATCAACGCGGCATAACCACCTGATGCATCTGTGTTTTGAACAACAGACGATAGTGATGCACTGAATTTAGCAGCAAGTTTTGGTGTGCTCACGAGAGTTGTAATACATGGCGCAGCTAGAACAGAGATTCTAGCACCTGCGTCAGCTGGGTTGCCTCGGAGGTCAACAACCGCTGTATTAGTAAGATCTTTGCCTTGGAAGTATGTCCAATAAGCAGTGTTAAGTGCTGTAGCAGCATTATCATTAGAAGCAACATTTAGTAATGTTCCATCAACGTTTTCAGCTCCAGCCAAGAAACCACTCCAGTGGTTGCTTGCAGCGGGACTTAAGGTAACGGCAGAGTTGCCAGTATAGCTTAAATATTTTTCCCATTCTGTGACTAACGATTGAGAAGGAGTTCCGAAGAACAGGTGGTTAAGTCCTGTGATCGCCAAAACTTCAGTTCCAATCGTAGCATTGCCTGTTAAATTTGAACGATAAGCCATAGCCCACTGCAAAGGTCCTAAAGTAGGGATAACACCTATTACAGAGTTATCAACTTCTCTAGTAGCCTTAAAGCAGAACTGTGCCAACTGAGACGTAAACTGTCCAGAAACTGATGGGCAGTCAGCCCAAGCGTTTACAGGGACAACAACGTCCATCGGCTTGTCAATTATTGCATCATAAGCTAAAGCTAATTTATCAAATCTTGTAGCGGGATAAGAGCCAGTTGGAAGCCAAACAGCATCCACGCTAGATCCTGTGACCCAGTCAATTACTACAACTTCTATGTTTGTTGCACCGGCATTAGCTACTTCTTCAACAGCTAAGGCTAGTTCTCCAGGGTAAGTATTTGTTCCAGTAGCACCGCTGAAGTACAGAGCTCCTACTGCTTGTCCAACGTTTGACACGATGAACGGTTCACGCAGAGGAATACCTGTATTAGAGGTGACACCTAAAAGAGTTACCTTGGGACCAGCCGGAGGCGGTGCAATCTGTAAGCCAAGGTCATTGAGGTTTACCACAAGACCCGGTAAATTCGGATAAGCCATTCTTATCTCCTTATATTAAAGATTGCCATCATTATAGTATGTGTTACCAAATAAGTACTTTCCAGTTGAATCCCTAAAGAGACCAAGATATTCCTGTTCGCTTATCTGGCCAGAGATAAGTTGCCCAGCAATATATTGAGTACTAGTATCCTCAATTGAACTAGCAATATTAGCTGCTAACTTAATTGAAGTAATGTCTCTTCTAGTGATTGCCTCTATTTCTTCGGTCCTGAAGTAATACTGTATAGAGCGTACTACGAGGTCTTGCCTCCACTTCTGCACTGAAGTATCATTAAACCGTGACCAGTAGAGAATCTGCTGGACACCATTTAACTTCAAAACCCATTCATAGAGATTGATAAATTGTTCAAACCAACGGGCCAGTCTGTTAGCTGAAGCATTATCGGTAGTGCAACAATCGAATTGCACTATATTGTCAAAATATCGTCCACGTAATTCAATTGTATGACTCGGAGAATCCGGGTCTTTAATTGTCTCTCGCAAACGAGATTTATATTCTTTTGTTCCGTCAAATGGTTTAGAGCCTACGGAACCAGGCTCTTTTCTTGTTAGAGTATATATAACAGTAGGACGCATAGGCCCACGGTCTACTATTAAACCTGAAGATGTTTGACTTTCCGTACCAACAACTTGAGGATAACTCTCTGTAAATCTAACTAAACTATCTTCAGTTAAAAATTCAAGTTTATGAGAAAGATTAGTGTCTGGATAGTTAATATAATTAAGTTTTATTAACCCATCCCATAATCCAGTTTTAGGATTTTTAATTATTTCTTTTACACTGTATATTTCAGACGTCTTAATATTTCTAATCTTAGCGCCAACAATCGGCTGCGTAAAGAGATAAGGCATGTATATAAGTGACTTATCATTTTGATGAACTCTATATGTAGTCTCATACTTCTTTAGAAGTAAGTCAATAAGAGTCATCGATTGATCAAAGTTAGCAGTACGATCTGATCCAAGTCTCCAACGTGGATTTATAGGAGTAGAATCCACAGTATATTGCATATACTGTAAGTCTTCCGGAGACTCTAGATTGGTCGGTCTGCCAAAATTGTCGTAAGATTTACTCATGCAATTCTCTTGCCAATATCAAGAATTCTATTCTTAGTGTAGCATTTAAAAAATTCTATTCTACCATTATCTCCACGCAAAGGTAATGCGTCATCAATCTTAAAAGCACTTACAGCTCGAAATGGCTGCTTTGGTGTCATTGTTGTTTCATCTAGTTCTAGCTCTAAGATCCAATCAAAACGCTTTGGAACCTGTCCATTCTCTAGAATAAACACTCTAGACTCTAAATCCATTACACCTATATTGCCATCAAGACCGAGCCCTACCGCTGCTTGATACCTATACGCCTTTACTAATTTATCTACATAGGCAAATCCAATTCCCATGCAGCTTTTGCAACCATACGCGGGCTGATCTAAATTAGGATCTTCTTTAAGCATGCATTCTTTGCATGGCTTAGTCATGTCAGCTACTCTTAAAGCAACCCAATAGTGTCCCATTAGACCTTTTAAGAGGTCTAGTTCTTGACGCAAATCTATTGAGTTTACTTTATTATGCATTATTGAGCTTGTCCCATTTGTCCAAGTAGCTTAATCTGTTCTTCATTATATTTAGTTATATTATGAAGTGCAGCTACAGGAGGGTTTAATTTAGTTTTAGGATTAATGCCACTTATATTTCCAGGCTGACCAGGACCATTGCCATTGAGCATTTTGTTCATTTCTTCATTAACTATTTGAAGATGTTCAGGATTATTTCGTTCGTTTATTTTCATGTTATATATACCAAAAGTTAGGGTTGCCAGCAGTTCTATTAAGATCAATATTACTCATTGGAACAGCTTCTTGATAGAAGTTAAATCTGTAATTAATAAGTCTACCATTAACTCCTTTCCAAGATCTGTCAACGGGATTTTGATGAATTATTGCATAGCTAATTTGAGCACCAAGCTTTTTAATGCCCATCATTGCGTCATCAGCAAGTTCTGCTTCTTCTTTAGCTCTTTGGTACTTAAGAGTTGCTTCTCCTATTGCTTGATCATATGATACAAACATATCTCCAAGCTTCTTAGAAGTACCTGCTATAATTGCTTTGTCTAGATCTATATCTTCCAAGACATCCATAATAGTCTGGTTTAAGATATATTTATACGCTATGTACTGAGGAGAAGTTTGATTAAAAGGCGCCCATCTGCTGATAACTCTAACAGTATTTTTAAGTAGCATTGCAGCAAGATAGTCATCATTCATGATGCTACCGGCTGCCCTTAATTCACTTCTCATCACGTGTACGCCACCAACCTTAGGGAATCTGTCTGTAGTAAATCCAAATAGATAATTATTATTCCCTAATATACTGCCATCAGTAGCTGTAATGCCAGTTCCAAGTTCAAGCTGAACGCCAACATTATTTGGCATTGGACCTTCAAATCCAACATATAAGTATTGACCAGAGCAGTATAAGCCAGTCATACTTGGAATTGATCCGGTTCCAAAGGTTTGCCCAGATGCGAGATAAGAATCCATATCTAGCATAGGGAACACTGATAGGTTTACCCAGTCACTAGATTGAACATCCCCAGAGAGATCTTTATTAAACTTTATATAGAATCTATTATTGCCATCAAGCGTAAGACCAACATCTGCCGAGTGATTCTTTGGAAAGCTTGAATCTACAGCAAATGGACCTAAGGCCTTGACATTAGAAGGTAAAGTTAAGTCTCCTTCTAAAGAAAGGTCTAATGCATTTTTGCTTACTACTGAGTCATCAATATAAGTTCTAGTGCCAGCAGTAAAAGTAATGTCAATTACAGAAGTTAAAGCCTCTTCAGTTCCTTCTTCTGCAATTACATAGTCTGAGCTAATTGCAACATCTGTCCCAGGAAATCTGATCTTATAGACAGTAGACTCGGCTAGTACACTCAAAGGTGTTATTGTTACTACGCGAGTAGTCGAATTGTAAGACAGATTAACTGGAACAGATGTTTGAGTTGCTACATTTAATAGGACAACACTATTTTCAGTTACACTCGTAGATACTAATCCTGGCGAAGCAAAGGTAACATAAAGCGGAACGTTTAAGAAAACGTCTACAGCATTATCGGCCGGATTTGATGAACTTACGATAGGTTGTCCCATTATTTATTATACCTGTTCGCCTAAGAATTTATTTAATTCATTAGTTCTAACTTTTTTAGAAACATTAGTTTCTGGAAGAGCCTTAATTTTTACATCAGGTCGGCTATCCTTAACTACTGTTCCGCTTGAGTCAATTGTAACTTGGTAGACATCAGGAGAATCACTGTAGTCTTCAACAATAAATTGCGGTCCATCATATGCTTTAATAGCATCATTCAAGAAGGCAATCCAAGTCGGACGACGTCTAGTAGATTCTTCAACTCTTAAACATTCTGCCAAAATTTCAACTGCTGTATAATTACCATCCTGTTTCTTTTGAACTAAAAGTTGAATCAAGGATTTTGCTTGATTATCAAGAACATAACTATTCTTGACATGATTCACATATTTAGCAAGAACTGTAGGATCTTTTTCAGCTGCAGGAATATATTTCTTTCCTTCAACTAACGTCCCATTCCATAAGGCGGCTTTAATCTGGTCTGCTTCTTGACTAGTTAATCCTTCAGGGATTTTGGCACACCATTTCTGCTTAGAAAGCCATACCTTAAAATGACCATTAGAGTCCATACCGACTCCAAAATATGGAGCCTTTTTTTGATTAAGGGAGATTATTGCTCCGTTATAGTTATTGATTATTCCTAATTTTTCTGACATAATTATATTGCTTTTATTTAAATAAATAGCCCCTGAGGTAATTTCCCCCAGGGGCTATCTTTTCAATTATTCACGCGGATCAGTACCCGCTAGTGAACTGTCCACCTGTCTTACCAGCGTCACCCGTTAAGGAGTTAGCACCAGAGAGATCAGTATTTGGATTGAACGTAACCACAGTGTTATGGGCAAAGTCGTAGCTCTGACCAAGGTAAACACCTTTGATGATACCAGATCCCTTACCATTGTTAAGAGATCCAAGACCGTACCGCTCACGCAGTTTGATCTTCATGATATCACGTGCCGGATCATTCCACTGGTCCGTTTGAACTTCTTCATCAACAACCAGTACGCCAAGCTGACTCGAGTCGCAGAGGATCATATCTGTGATATTCTGCGTCGCATCATAAGGCATGAATGGGCTGACAACGATTCTAAACGGATATGGGAAGATCGAAGGAACGTTGGTGAACGTCGTCGCAACATTCTCCGGTGCACTAACCGTAGTATTTTGCAGAAGACCATTCATTCCACCATTCTTCCATTGTGGAGCATTGCCAGGCGAACCTTGCATTGTATTCCACATTCCAGCGCCATTCCAGAATCCGAAGATTCTCTGTAGACCTTCATCTGCAAAGATTTGCCATGCAAATGGGTTCATGATCAGGGTATCAGGGATAAATCCACGATTGACCATAGTAGCATAGGCTTTGAAGAAGTCATTCAGAGTAATGGTTCCATTATAGGATCCACCAGCTCCACGACCCGTGGTACCACTATATGACGTGCTTGTGTTGTCAAATAGCGTATTAGTTCCACCGGCATTGCTGATGATCATATCAGCAACCTTCTTCTCTTTCCAACGGATAAGAGCCCGACCAGCCGCGCGGAGGTGCATTGACATTACATCGTAGAGAGAGTAGCGAATCATTTCTTCTGAGAACTTGACCGCAACACCGCTCTTACCGATGGTTGCAACGACCTGACCGGCGAAGTCGAGGCTTCTTTCCGGGTATTCGCCACCTTCAGGGATATCAGCCGCTGCGATAGCGCCGATAGCTGGGAAGGTAAGCTGAGTACCATGCTGATAGTTAATTCTCTGTAGCATAGGCGTTAGAACAACATTAGGCTCAATAGCCTCTTTTGTTACTTCGCTAATGACACGAGGAATTAGCAGAGGATGATCAGTCGAGAAAGAGTCTTTCATCTCTTTGCCAAACTTAGAATCCTGTTCAATCAGATCTTGGATTGTAATTCTGCCATCTTTAAGGCCATCGATCTGTCCATTCTTTTTCCAGATCTCAGTAAACTTACGGAGTCTGCTCTTATCTTTGAGATAAGCAGGCCGTGTTTCCTGGCGATCCGCAAAAGGCGAGTCTAAAGACTGCTTTTCTACGGCAGTAAGACGTTGTTCAAGATCGATAACTACTTTTGACTGTTCCGAATCAAATACTTTTGATACGTTTTCTTTCATTGTTTTCTCCTATCAGAGTCTTACGAGAATATTTAGGAGATAGTAGTTACCTGAGGCATCTGAACGTGCGTCCATGAGCCAACCAGGAACACCCTTAGTGCCAGAACCAGCAAGACCTAAACCGGGCACTGTCTGAACTTTATCCAGACCCTTGAGTTCGGCTTTACCAGCTGTCGTTAAAGTCCAGCTAGCTGTATCTGCTGACAATTTGGTACCAGCTACAGCTGTACCACTACCTGCGAAATTGACTTTGCCATAGCAACGACCAACTACATACTTAAGCGTAGAAGCTGAATCGTCCCACTTTTGAAGTCTTCCCATTAAGTTATCAAGAGTTACTGAAGCTGCACGACCATAGTCAGTAGCCGATGTGTTAATCATAACCATATGGCCAGGCTGAATAAGTCTTTCTGCCGCAGTAATTGCAGGAATCTGAATCAGGTAATCCGTAAGGATTCCCATATTTTCATTTCGCTTATAATTGATAAACTGTTGCTGTAAATTGAATGAGTAAATTGGTTGATATACAACACCGAGAGGAAGTACAGGTCCGGCAGTGACTGTAGCCGCAGCCCACGTCTGATTAGAGGTCGGAAGACCCCAAGTATCATCCGTTGAGCTGAAGAATCCAGTCATATTGCCTGTTTGAGCGTGAGCTGGGAAGATTTTCCCACTTGCGGTCCCGCCTGTAGCGATACCCACAAATGTACCCGGCATAATTACAACCGGATCATGGTGGATTTCTTCGATCATTACAGGAGGAAGACCAGTCCAAGCTTCCATAGGAATTGCACTTGACTCAGGCCGCTGTCCTTCCATTAACTCTCGATATTGGACTACGTTTACGCCGTAGCCACGCGGAGTACGAAATGTTGCCATCGTATATTTTTCTCCAGAAAGTTTTAGGAATTAGTTATTTAAAAAGGTTTCTAATGCGTCTCTCTTGGACACAACTTCAATTTTCTTATCAGAAACTTCAGTTGCTACATTAGCTACTACATTGTCAAGCTTCTTATCAGAAACAAGATCTGTAATAGAACGAACACCTAGAGTATCTTTCAGAGCAGATAGCTCTGGAGTAAGATCTTTGAGTGAATCTTTGAGTGAATCGACAGACCGCTCAGAATATTCTTTGAGCTTTGCATCAAAGGCTGTTTGGTCCTTAACTGTTGATACAACAGGCTTCTTAAGCAGAAGCTGAGTATTGAGCAGCATATTTGCATATGACTGCTTCATATCAGCGAGCATAGTCGCTCCATTGACTCTTAGTTTTTCGATTTCAGCATCCTTATCTTTTAGAGTACCTCTGAGGCGCTCTAGTTCATCTTTAGCTTCTTTAGCTTGATGAGTTGCGTCTTCTAATGATTTGGCCATAGCTTCGATTGCAAGCTGTCCAGCCTTATCACTTAAAGTCGCGGTACCCACTGTCTGGGTTGCATTACCACTGTTCTCCGGGGCTACGACACCTTCCTTTGAATCATTAGTTTTGCCGGCCTGAGTAGGTGTTCCGCCATCAGCGCTGGCCGCGCTAGTAGCGGTGTTCTTTTGTTCAGTTGTTTTTGTCATCGATGTTTCCTTATTTGAAGCTTCATATTGTTTATCATTAAAATTAGGGCTTACTGCTACTAGGATTTTACCGGTAAGTTCTTCTTTGTCAGCAACAGTAACCTGTTCTTTTTTATTGCCTTTAATTAGCTGAATCTTCTTGTTTGAAGAGGCATCACTTAAAACTAAGGAGCCAATATGGGAACCAAGAGAATCATATGACTTAATTAAAAAAGAATCTTCACTATGCTTAAGCTTTAGTGAAGACACTTTGGCATATGAGTCAGCAGGAACAGCAACAAGGGACGCTTCTCTATAGGTAAGATCGCCAGTAATCATATAGCATAAATATTCATTTTCTGAATCTTCTGCAGTATAATACTTTCCTGGCCAATGCTCACATTCAGATTTTGTGGAGTGTATATTGTCTCCACAAATGCTGCAAAACATTCCATGGCAAGATTGAGAAGTTGAAATGTCACATAATCTTCCATCAATGATTTTTTCAATTGTATCAGCATCCATTATGTTGACACTCAATTGAATGAATCCAGATCCAGCATCTTCTTGGGGATTCTTAAAATCATTATCAAATTCAGGACCATATTTCAACTGAATATATTTAGCTGATTCAATCCTTCCTACTGGATCTGATGCATCATCATGATGCTTTAGTACTGCCTTAGGCGAGGGCTTAACAAAAGAATCAACACCCCTTTTCATGCGAGATCCAGGATAGACTCTACCGTTGGTAAGTCTACCTGAGTGTGTAGCGTCGAATGTCGCACTTAAAACCGGCTTCTTATTAGCTCCCTTCATGTCATTAAATAATGACTGGGCATCTTTTAAGAGTTCGGGTTTTATGAATTTATGATATTCAACGATCTCTAGGTTTCTTTTTTTTGCCATCTTTTGGTGTCTTTTCTTTTTTGAGATTCAGTTTACGAAGCTTAGCCGCTTTACGGACCTTAATTCTGTTTCTATCAATTGCTTCTAGATCCGAAGCGCTCTCGTAATCTAAATAATCATCTTTATTTTTTTCCGACATATATTTATTTTTCACCAATACTTATAACGAAATCACATCCAGGATGAGTCTCCAAAATTGAGGCATAAGATCCATTCTTGTCAATTAAAGAGACGGTCTTGTCTTCTAGATGCTTACAAGCTTCACAGACTCCTTCTTCATCATTCATAGACAAAGATACCGTAGTAACGCCATGAGCTCTTGCAGCTTTGGCATAACCAACTTTATAGGCCGCATCTATATGCTTATGAGATAAGCAGTTAAGATCTCCAGCCGCTTGTTCGAATATAGTATTTATATAAAGTTCTAAAGGTTTTTCTACTTTAATACCAGCAAGACCTTCGTCATTGTCTATCATCATTTTAATAGAGTCAGTTAGACCTCTAAGGCTCTTGGCAATATAATTCTTATAGAATCGATCAATACTTTTCTTAGGCATAATGGCACTTGGGTCTCCATCAATGCCAAGGTCCTCAAGAGCATCTCTAATGCCAGCTCGCATAGCTGGTTCAATAATTTTAGCACACTCTAAAAGAGATATATTGACAAATTCATCTAGAACGGCAACTATCTGCTCTTCTTTGGTGCTCAGGATATCTTCTTGATCAGATACCACGCCAGTAGTATGCATACCGAATACGGTCCATAGACCAGCTCGGGCAGCCTTTAGGGATGAATGCATTTG
>ERZ724522.413-NODE-413-length-28396-cov-6.611693_pt1 | contig 28396 bp, 42 predicted proteins | sample MGYA00376055_ERZ724522 | MGnify/ENA primary metagenome ERZ724522 (study PRJEB28724, sample SAMN07190884) | wastewater metagenome | isolation source: effluent of sewage treatment plant in Hong Hong | place: Hong Kong | collected 2016-03-17 ...
ACAGACACATGACCACAATCACCGCAGCCGCCAACGTACTTGAAGGGCTTCAGGCCCGCATCACGGCGGACAAGGCGTCTTTGCTTGAAGCCAAGGCCATGCTGACGGCTGAGCATAACCAGGTCATCGACACGCTGAACGCCCGCCACATCAAGCTCATGGCATTCATCGACGGCCAGGTTCAGGCGAAGGACGAAGCCATAGTCGGGCCGGAAGAAACAATGGCCGTTGTCGAGTGCCGGCAGGCGGCGGAGTGAGAAAATGGCCCGCTCGCTGGCACGGAAATCGAACGCCTATTCCCTCACCCAAAATCCGGTGCGGGAATCCGGCAAGAAAACGTAATGAAATCAAAGGCGAAAACCCACCATGCCGAACCAGTATCGCCCACCAAAAAGCCCGGTTTTAGCGGCTTTCCAGCATCTCCATTCCCTCACCTGCCCCATTGATCCGGCCAACGGATTACGTGCGGCTCCCTCACCTGTTGATGTGCCGTAATGCCAGCCTATCGCAGTTCAGCAGAGGCCGACGTTCGGGATGCGGCCGTTGCACGGCTCAGAGTCCTGAGACCCGGCGCGCGTATCATCCATGAGATCAGCAACGGCTGGTCCAACAGGATCGACGTTCTGGCGGTGTCTCCGGAAGAGATTGTCGCCGTCGAGGTGAAGTCGGAGAAAGATACCCTCGACCTGCTGCCGGGGCAGTTGGGCGGAATGGTGCGTGTGGCTCACGTCAGCATCGCCGCCGTCCATGAGGCATTGGCCGTAAAAAGGGAAACAAATCCCCACTATTACGCAGTTGAGCAGGACGGCAAATTCTACTCATTCGATGTGCCTGCCGTGAAGCGGCCAGCCGAATGCTGGATATTTCCTGAACGTTCTGGCTCCGGACGATGGAGCAACCCCATGTTTCAGGGGGGGAAGGTTCTCCCGCCCACGGCGCTCGACATGATCTGGAAATACGAACTGTTGGACATTTGCGGGCAGCATCGGATTTCAGCAACGAGCCGAACGACATGCGATGTCATGCGGCGGGATATCTTGTGGCATCTGTCTGGCGCGGAGTGGACCAAGGCTGTGTGCCGGGTGCTTCGAAAAAGGGTTTGCGTTGAAGCCGATCCACCCATTGATCCGGCTGGAGCATTTCCAGCGGCTCCCTCACCTGGAGGTGAGACGTGAAGGCAGCGCACTGTTCAAGCTGTGGCGAACGCCGATGGTTCCGCCACCTGCACGACACCGCACATGGCATCGCCGGAACGCATATGGCTGGTTCTGAGCGCTTTCAATGCTCAGTCTGCGGAGAGACGTACTACGCCAAAGACGGAGCACCATTCCCGTTGAAGTTCATCTTTGATGAGTGTCCCAGCCTCCCCCCACCCCCCCCACTGAATGGAGAAGATAGATGAGCAAAGTCACAATGGCCGGACTTGGCTACCGCATGGCAATGCTGCTCGACGCAATCATGCCTGTACTTGAGGCTGAGACAAGGCGGGAAGCGGCCCGAGAGGCCGGGAAGAAAATGCGCTGCGTCACCGCGCGAGAACGGGAGAAGGGCGCTCGGGAGTTGCTTGAGGAAGCGAAGACCGTGTTCGGGTACGAGCCATAAATCCCCCACCCCTCACAGGAGATCCCCATGACTGACGCGAGGCCGGTGCGGGAGAAGCCGATCGACTTCAAGGGCTGGGAGGTCAAGGCCACCCTTGAGGGAAGGAAGGATCAGACACGGCGGGTGTTGAAGCCGCAGCCTGAAATCCGCGACGGGAACGACAGCATATGGATGGGGCCGCCGTTCGGTCCCAACGCCTACAGCGGCGTGTACCCGGACGGTCTAAAGGTGGTTTCCAGCGTAAAGTACGCCCCCGGCGACCGGCTTTGGGTGAAGGAGAATTACGCGCACGGCTGGCCCATGAACCCCGGCGATGTCTTGCCGCCTGATCCGCGCAACGGGCAAGTGGCGATCACATACCGGGCGGACGGCAATGTGCCGTTTGGCGGGTCCGGCAAGTGGCGGCCCTCCATCCACATGCCCCGATGGGCCAGCCGGATCACGCTGGAGGTCACGGAACTCAGGGTGCAGCGGTTGCAGGACATCAGCGATGAGGACGCAAGAGCGGAAGGTGTTCGCCGCAAGGAAGGTGGATACTTACCCGGAACTCGGAGCGACCACATCGGGACGTTTGCCGCTCTCTGGCAATCCCTTCACGGCCCCGGCTCTTGGGCTGAGAACCCATGGGTCGCAGCCATCACGTTCAAACTCGCCAACCAGGAGCCCACACCATGACTGACGCTCTACAGCACATCACCGAAGCATACAGGCTTTTGACCGGAGAGGTTTACAGGGGAACCGACGCATCCAGCATGGTCGCCGTTGATGGCGTCTGCACATTGGTCATGGACCTAGAGCGGATCGACGGTGCGTTGGGGCCTCGCGGAGAGTCCATTTTCGGGCGCATGGCTGACCAGATTTCGGCGGTCTACACGGAAATCAAGGCCGCGAAGGCCGCAATGGAGAAGCCCCATGACTGACGCCCCGTTTGCGCTGCCGTTGAGGATGATCGACAGTGGAGTTACGTTTCAGGTCTACGCATCAGACGGACAACTGATCTATTACACGGCCTTTCGTGACCGTGCCGAATACCTCATCCGCGCCGTCAACGGTTATGCCAAGATGCGTGATGCGTTGGAGAAGATCAGCAACCACAAACAACAAGCTATTCCGAGCGCATTAGACGGAATGGCCGCTCAGTACAGCAGAATAATTCGCGACTTTAAGTCCATCGCCCGCACCATCCTCAAGGAGATCGACAATGGACATGAATGAATTTTCGAAAGAGAACTTGACTCGTTGCCAGTCGCCGAATGGCTTCAATCACGCGCTTAACAGTTGGAGTCTCTCCGATTGGTTCACGGCCACTCTCGGTGAGCTTGGAGAAGCCAGCAATATCGCAAAGAAGCTCAATCGGGTGCGCGATGGTATTCCAGGAAACACCGTGACACCACAGCAGTTACGCCAAGACCTCGCAGATGAGATCGCCGACACGTTCATCTATCTCGACCTGCTGGCGCAATCGCAGGGCATCAATTTGGCGACGGCTGTACGTGAAAAATTCGACCGAACATCCCGAAAAATTGGGTATCAACAGGAATCAGAACAGTCCTTACCCGGGTGCCCTCATTGCGGATACCGGCACCCGTATGATGGCGTATGTGTGTAGGGATGACGACAATGGATAAGGTCATTGCCGAAATTACCGCCGAGCGTAAGCGGCAGATGGAAGTCGAAGGCTGGACGCCAAAGCATGATGACGAGCACGACGATGGCAGCCTCGCACGAGCGGCAGCGTGTTACGCGATGCCGGGGCACGTAAGGATTATGCCTGCCGGTGGCACTGAAACAATACGTAGCCGTGTTTGGCCGCTCTCATGGGATCCTGACTGGTGGAAGCCGAAAGACCGCCGGCGCGACCTGATCCGCGCCGCTGCTCTTATCGTTGCAGAGATCGAACGATTGGACCGCGTCAAGCCGGAGACCGACAATGGATAGACTGCCAGAATGGCTTAAGAAGTATGTGGGGGCGGCTGAACATGCACATTGGGCCGATTGCAGCAGCCGTGACACCTATGACTGGATGTACAACGCCATCCGCGCCTTCCTCAATGCAGCGGAGAAGGATGGGTGGCAGATGGCGCCGGGGGAAGCGACTAAAACTATGCTTGAGGCTGCCATTCCATACCCGGAAGAACTCGTGAAAGAACGAGAAGCGGAGGCTGGCAATCTTCACTACCGAGAAAGGATGGTCGCAGCCGTACAGGCCGAACGTTTGGTGCTTTCGCGGCGCTACCGCGACCTGCTCGCCGCAGCTAAGGAGGAAGGCAAGTGAGCATCACGGACCCGAGCACAATTGCACATCTTCTCTATTTCGACGGCGTTGTGTGCTTGTTTGGGGCTTCCTATCTGGCCTCAACGCATGACAAGGAGTTCAGCCTAACAGCGCGCATTCTTACCGCCGTGACCTGGCCCGCGTTACCGCTGGTCTTTCTCGCGTACTTGGCCAATCAATGGATGAGGCCGGACAAAAAGTCATCGAAGGAGGAACTGAAATGACCTGGCGTTCCATTGCAGACGATCCGCCGCCGAAGGATGGGCACACTGCCCATTGGCACGGCTTCCGGGCCGGATTAAATGGCGATGATCCGCGTACATGCCCCTATGAATGGCACACTAGGGAGGCCAAGACGTGGAATGTGTTTCATCGCGCTGGCTGTGATTTGCGGGCCGCTTTACCACTCCCACCACCACCGGAGGACAAGACATGAGGAAACTTTACAAGATAACCACAGCGAAAAACGACGTATTCTATGTCGTCGCTGTTGACCCGACAAAAGCCGAGAATGCTGTCAGTAGGCAATGGAAATCGTGGGACTACATGGGAAAGGCAGACGCGGTGAAGATTGAATTGCTGGCGGTGGCCGATCAATTCCCGCCAGAAACAGGTGCGGTTACAAGAGTACCTTGGCTGTTGGAGGACAAGACATGACCACTCCCGCGCCCGATTGGGCGGATGAAATCAGTTTAGCCGCTTGTGGACCTACTGAACAAGGACTGTATGTTGCCAACGCCCTCCGTGCCGCCTACGAACGCGGGAAGGCTGACGGCGAACGCCTCGGTTACATCAAGGGGCTGAGAGAGGCGGTCGATATTTGCGATGGCAACACTCAACCTCGCTCCGAAATCCGCGCCCGCATCGCAGAACTTGAACAGGAGGCCGACGCGGCATGAGAGACCTCACAATCGGTCAGGTCATCCACATGGCGCTTCAAATAGAAAATCCCCGCCACCTTTCGGCAGCGGGGCAAGTCTGACCCAAGGCTGAGGGGATGGGACAGTCAGTCCAGGGTCATCATCGGCGGAATTGCCGGTGATCTATGGGGCGGCGAGCGCTGGCCGCTTCAGCATCCTCTGCCGGCGTTGCATTTTCGCCATCGTCTTCTGTCTCGCCGCGCTGCGCATGAACCGCGCCCAGCACCAGCCGCGATGACGGAGCGGCTGGCCGCAGTCGCATTTCACCGGAACTCCGCGGCGCTTCTCGAATTGCCTGAGCAGCCGCGAGGCGGTCCCTTTGGCAATCTCCAACTCACGAGATACGGCACGCACGCCCTTCGACTCCGCAAAGAGTTCGAAGGCGCGGGCGATGACAACCGGCTCGAGGACGTTCAATGATTCTCCCCCGCATGTCCGTGCTTGCCGCGCCAGTCCGGATCGCGGCCCTGGCGCACGGCGTCGGCGACTTCCTGCGCACGCTCTGGCGTGAAGTCCTTCATGATCGCCTCCACCAGTGCAGGCTTCAGCTTGTCCCACAGGAGCGCGACGACGGCGGCATAGAACACCGGGCTTTGGGCGGCGCGATAGGCCCCCAGCCCGGCGCCGAGGGCCAGCGCCGCCACCACAGCGGCAAGCGCCAGCGTTGCTCCCCATCCCACTACTGAGACGGGGCCTTGTTCGGGATGAAGTAGACCAGGATCGGCGTCAGGATGCCGATGACGGTCGCAACCTGCGTCTCGGTGAATCCGAGGTTGATCCCGGCCACGCTGTTGAGGATGTAGAGGACGCCCATCACCATGGCGATGAGGGCTTTATCCATGCTCGTGAACATCAGTCAGTTCCTTTCGTGAGAGCCGGGAACCGCCCGGCGCGGGGGAAGTCAGCACGTTACGAAATGATGACCCACATGCCAGGTGGGTATTCCGGTGCCGCCCCGGTCCATTGCGGTTGCGGGTGTTGCGGCCATTGGAAAGCTGGCATCGCCACAGCCGGTGCAGGGAGTGGGCACGTCTCTACATGCGGCGCGTGGGCTCTTCCGCACGATGGACACAACCAGCCGTTCTTTATTTTCCTGCCGGGCGCTTGTCGAGTCCGGCCTGAGCGAGTAGCGCCGCGACATCATCGATGTGCAGGCAGTCAACCATGCAGGCCATTTCCTTGGCGTTCTGCATAGGTGCGATGTAGCCGTTGCAATAGTCGTTGCCCGGCGTCGCAGAATGAAGAACGCCCACAGCGGCAATCTTTCCACCTTGAAGGCTTACGATAGTGTCGCCATTGTTGGCGACGCGGCCATTTCGATAGTGCATGTTATCCTCCAGAGTATCCGTGATACCGTCACGGCGCGGAGAGTCCCCTGATCGGGACTAATTGAACTCTTCCACCCTCCCGCATCTGCGGCAGTAGAAGTAATCGGCTTCTTCGTCGCACGGATGGGAGAAGAGAGCCCATACGTGCCCGAACAACGAGCACAGAAAGCTGAGGCGCTGCCTGTTATCAGCCATGGACGGCGATCCGTCGTCCGCCGCTGCCCTCATTCGGCGGCGGGCCTGGCCGCGACCAATCGCCAGTGCGGAGCCACGCGCGGTCAACCGGCTGATAGCCGCCATCCCGGCGGAGCACCCGGCGCGCACCTGTGATGGCATTCTCTTGGTAGAAGTGGACGCCGGTATCCCTGACGGTGCGCCATGAAAACAGCGAGCGAAGAAAGGTGATCATTGTCACGCCTCATTGGTGCTGAGCGCGCCGGTGGCGGCGAGCCCGACGACGCGAACGTTTGCAGGTTCGGCGATCCGCCAGTTGCAGCGGCGTGCGCCGAGCAGCCGGCCCTTGTCGATCCGCTTGATCGACACGCGGTCGGACTGGTTGCCGCCCAGCACATGGAACGCCTCGCGGTCCTCGCCCACATAGAGGCCGACATGGCCCGACCAGCCGCCGCGGCTGCCGCGCCAGAACACCAACACGTCGCCGAGGCCGGGAACCTCCGGACGATGGCCCCAGGCGAGCCAGTTTCGCGCGCCGAGCGGGTTTGCGAACTCAGGCGGGAAGCCTGCGTCCAAAGCGACGAAGGCCACCCACAGCCCGCACCACGCGGTCGCGTCGGCCTTGTAAAGGCGATCCAGCCCGGTGCGCCTGGCCCACGCCAGGATTTCGGCGGTGTTGCCCGCGCCCGGCGTTTCCGCTACGCCATAGGTCTTGAGGGCGGACAGCAGGATGCGCGGCCCCGGCTCGCTGGCGAGCCAGGCATATTGCTTGGGGAGCATATTGAGTTTTCCTTATGTTGGATCGGCGGGCCTTGGCGGCGGGGCCTTGGGCGTTCCGGCGTCACGGCCGGCGGCGAGCACGCAGGTCAGCCCGTTGGGGCGGCGCGACAGGACCGTGAATGTCCCCGTCTCGCGGTTCCACCACACGGTGACGGTGTTGGTTTCGCCCGCCATTCCCTCGAACAGCGGGGCCTCGCCGTAGTTTTCCAGAAGCCGCTGCTCGGTGACGCCGGTCCGGTCACAGGGGATCGGCGTCAGCATCACGACCTGCGCTGCGGCCTCGCCCTCAAACACGAAAGCCGCCACGAGGGCGGCCGCGGCGGCGAATGCAAGGTTCCTCATTCGATCCCTCCATGCCGGAGCACCGGCCGCAGCCATGCGTCGATGCTGCTGACCATGTGCAGGGCCAGCGCGGCCCATGCGATGACCATGATGACGGTGAGCGGCCAGCCGAGGCGGGGCGTCATGGCCGTGGCGGCAGCGCTGGATTGCGCGACCAGGCCCGCGCCGCCCGCAGCGCCCCCTCGCACAGCAGCATGGCGGTGAGGCCCACCAGGAAGCCGATGGCGTGCTCGCTCGAGGTGTCGCGAGTGATCGGCGTATAGGCGACGGCCAGGCTATAGACCGGCGTCGTCAGATAGGCCGCCGTGAGGCTCCCCACCATGACCGAGGCCGTCGCCGCCCACCAGCCGCCGCCCATGAGCAGGGCGCGCACCGTGCCGCCCGCCAGCCCCGCCAGCACATGCGTGACCTTGATGCCGATGAGCTGCTGCAACGGGTCCATCACGCCGCTCTCCCGTCAAAACTCGATCGCGGCGGCGGCGATGAACAGCGCGTCGATCTGCTTGTCACCAAGCCCCAGTTTCTGGCCGAGGCCGCCGACCAGCAGGCTGTCGCGCGAGATATAGGGCGCGTATTCCCAGGCATCGCGCACTGCCGGGTCACCTTGCGCATCAATGGCTTTCTGCACCACTTCGAACAGTCCTGCTGCACGAAGGGCCGCGCGGGCCTGGGCGTTCGTCACCTGTGCAGGCACCACGGCGGGCACCGCTTCAGGAGGAAACACCAGGGCTCGCGCCGTATCGGGATGGCCAGCCGGGATCAGCGCCGAGCCCCCGCCATCGAGCCGGACGCGGGTTCCATCGGCTCCCGTCGAGATCACATGGGTGACCGACCTGCCGCCGATCCACAGGCCCGCGCTATAGCCCTTGTCGTTGTTTTCTTCGCTCATGGTCAAAGCTCCGCCGTGCACAGGATGTCGTGGGACGCCACGCTGGTGTGAGTGAGATGGAAGCCGTCCTTGGTGGCATTGGCCACCGATCCGGCGCCGGAGACGATGGTGACGGTGGGTGCGGCCGCCATTTCGTCAAGCGGCACGAAGATGGTGCCGTTGATCGAGTTCACGGTCTTGCGCTGGATGCGGCGGCGCACGAGCATCCGTTCAAGTTGCGGGGCACGCAGATCGAAGGGCGACACCTGCAAGCCTTCCTCGATTTGAAGACGGAAATCTGTGGCAACTCCAGATGTTGTGTTGGCGTTGTGCACGAAAAACACGAGATTGTTGCAGTCACTTGGGACGTCTGCAACGAAAGTGCTGCTCGTGAGATCGTAGATCGTGTCAACATTGGTGGCCGAAAGAGCCGCAACCATCAAAACGCTCAATCCGGCGGGATTGGTGAAGAAGTTGCCGACAGTGAATGTGGCGCTCGTCCAGTCGTTCACGATGTCTGACGTCAGGGCGTCCGGCGTCCCCGACCACGAAAGAATAGACACACGAAATCCATTGTTCGTGCCGCTTCGCCGTGCCGTCAGTCCGGCTGTTAACCTCTTGCCACGGAACCGCCGCGCCATGTCGCTCGGCACGATCTGCGCGTAGCCGAACCGCTGCGACGACCCATGGCTGTTGGTCAACCGGATCATTTGAGGAATACCATTGGCTACATCACTAATCGTCGATGGCGTGACGTTTCCGCTCTGGCTGAGCACATACCAGCGGTCGTGCAGGCCGTAGACATCGTCTCCGACCGCGCCGGATGCCCCGTTCTGGAGCAGGCCATCGCCGTTGACGACGATATTTCGCATCGGCTGCAATGGAGTCGTCTGGACTGACCGTATCGCACCGAGCTTGTCGCCCGGAAGGATAGAGTTCATGTCGATGATCGTCGATCCGCTCCTCAGCGAGCAATCGCTATCGACCATGAACTTGAACCCGGTGGCCGAACCTGAATATGCTGTCGGGTTATTCTCGTAGTAACTGCTGTTGCGGTTCAACTCGATAAAGGCTGTCGAGAACGCTGGCGTTCCGCTGATTGTCACCGTGGTTCCCGCCACGCCCTCGTAGTGGCCGCCGATAAGACAACGGACATGCCGCGCCGACGCGGCACTCACCGTTATATTGGCACTTCGAACGATGCGCCCGCCGATCTGCGAAGTCATGTGCGTCGTCGTGCACGCGCCAAAGTCGCACGCGCCGGTGATGGTGATGGTGCCACCGACATTGGCAATCAGTCCATTCGACGGCGCGACGAACTTGAACCCCTCGACATTGATCGCCGCCCCGTACACCGCCGTGATGCAGGAGCCCGATGCTGGCTGGATGACGCAGTTCGCAGGCGTCGTGGTGTCGCCGCGAAGCGTGACCAGCGCGCCCGTCGTATTGTTTCCGATGTTGGGGCCATTGAACACCAGCGCCTCGGCGCAAGTTGCGAGGCGCGACTGGATGACCACCGCCTGGCCATTCAGGTTCAGGTTCCAAACGGTGTTGATCGCCTTCTGCACAGTCAGGAACGCGCCGCCCGCCGTGTCCGACAATCCATCGTTCGAGTCGCTGCCGTCGCTCCGCACATAATAGGTGCGGGCCGCCGTCAGCTTCTCGCGCCCGGCCGTGGCCAATGCTTTGCGAAGGTAAGTGTCGTCACCCTCCGAGTCGGTAACGCCGAAGAAATCACCGGCGCTCCTGATCTGCGCGAGAAGCCGGTTGAGGTCTTGCGCGCGCACCCGCGTCCGAAGCGTAGGATCAAACCAGCGGCGCTCGGCCACCGCGTTATCGGTCTCTGACGGTCGCGACGCCGTCGAGCGGTCCTTGTCGTGCGGGTTCAGAATGCCAGCGGTCATGGTCTACTCCACAAGCTCATAAATGATTTCGCAGTGCGCCGGGATCACGCGCTCCAGCGCGCAGACGAAGGAAGACACATCGGGGTCGCCAAGCCCGGCGTCCTCGACCTCGAAGTCGTCGACAAAAATCTCGTCGACAAACGCGCTGCTGTTGGCGGCATCGATCACCACCAGCAAGGTCGAGTGCACACCCGGGTAGTCCGCATGATCGCCCTTGAGCCATTGAAGAGCGGCAGAGACGCCAAGCGCCTCCGCCAGGCTCGCGTAATAGGCAAGGCTCACGCCGCCCCGGAACGTGGATTTGGCGCACAGGTCGTCGCCGAAGATGTTGCAGTCGTCCGGCAGGCCGTATTCCTCGTTCCAGAGATCGCGGTCGTCCGACGTCGTCGAGCAGTAGAACTCGTCGACCATGGCGTCGATTGCTGTGTCGGCGTCCGCCAACACGCCCGCCATCGCATAGAGCAGGCTCCGCAGGATGCTCTGCTCTCTGCGAATCGTGCCGTCGGACGCTCCGAGCGCGCGGCCGGGCGGCAGGAAGCGGACCACCTGCTCGTAGATTTCGTCCTGCGTCATCATGGGAAAGAGACCGCGCCTGGCACGGCTATCTCGCCCGCTGCGATAGAGACGTCAGCGGCTGGAACCGTGATGGTGTGTGTGTTCTCGCCCGCCGCAATCGAGATCGCTTCCGAGAGCCACGAAAGCGGGAAGTCCTCGCCCACCTTGGCGCGGCGGCGGAACATGCGCCGGAGCTCGGCCTTGACGGCATCGCGCACCCTGGCGGTGTTTGGCGAAAGCGCGGAAATCGTGATGTTGACCGGCACCGGTGTCGGAGACGCCGCGATCACATTGGCGTTCGCGGGCGCTTGCACATTCAGGTGCGCCTGCACGGTTGCGATGGCGGCGGCGCTCGGCACGCCGTCGGCATAGATCGACTCGTCCATCATCACATAGACGGTGACGCTGCCCGCTGCCGGCGTGGCGCGATGCACGAAGACCCGGGTGACGCCTGCAACCTCCCTGGCCCATGCGATGTACTCGCTCGGCGATCCGCCATGCGGCGGGTTGCGGCGGCGGTCCAGGATGCGCGCCCGGTAGCTGACGTCTGTCTCGCGGTCGACGCCGCCGGTCAAGCCGTTGGTGTCGACGGTGAAGTCGCCCACGCCCGAGATCGGAGTCTCAAGAGTGAGCACCGCGCCATCATCGGTGTTGCCGAGAACGCCTGGCTCCGCGGCGCGCACCACCACCGTGGCCGGCGACGCAGTGGGTACGACCTCGAAGTCCGTGACGAACACCACGCGATCCGAGCGCAGCAGGCGCGCGCCGGCCGGGACGGTGTTGACCAGGTCCGTGGTGAACGAGCAGGTTCCGGCGGCATAGGTGGCGGCGTTGCGCGCGAGGCCATCGTCGCTGCCGTGCAGATCCAGGTACTCCGCCGATGCCGTCGGAACGCGGGCCTGCAGATGCAGAACCTCGAGCCGTTTGTAGAAGGCGCGCATCACGCCCGCGAACACCTTGCCGATGATGTAGAGCGAGTTCGGCCACACCCAGGCATCGGCGCCGGGCACCTGCGCCTTGAAGGCTGCGCGGATTTCCGCGCTGAGTTCCTTGAGCGTAGGAGCTTCGTACATCGGTCACACCTTGAAGGAGTTCTGGTAGAGAAGTTCGCCGTCCATGCCGTGCGCGGCGATCAGCAGCATCAGCCAGCCCCGCCCGGCGTCGATTTCGTGGGACACATCGAAATGGCTGCACACGCCCTGATCGATGAGGGGCTGCAAGGCATCGCTCGCGTAGGATGCCGCCAGGATGCCCGTCTGCGCGGTCAGCGGAGCGCGTTCCAGGGTCCACAGCAGGGAACCCAATTCCGTCTCGCCTTCCTGCAGGTCGAAGCCGTCGCCGAACCAGCCGCGCCGTTCACGCGAGTCCGAATAATCCTTCACGCCATCGGCCCGCCGCCTGTCGGAGAACAGCAGCAGGATGATGGCCGACTCGATGGGCGACGTGGCGCGAAGCCCGCCGATGTTGTCGCCCTCTACCTCGTCGGCCAGATCGAAATCTCCAAAGCCGAAGCGGCCCGACTCCAGATCGGTCTGCCAGACGATGTCGGGGATTCTGCTCGACCAGTAGCGGTCGCTCTCGATTGGCTGATAGCTGATTTGAACCACGTCAGATGCCCCACACCTTGCTGAGCGGATTGGACGTGTCGGCGAAGCCTCCAGTGTCCACCGTGCCTTGAGCCGAAACCGGCCGCGACGCCGACGCCGAACCGAGCTTCACGTCGCCGATCAACTGGATTTCCCCATCGGTCATCACCAATTGGCACCCTCCCGCACTGATCGTCAGCGTGCCGTCCTCGAAATGGATGAACTGCCCGAAGGCGTCGTAGAGCTTGTGCTCGCCCTCCGCGAGATTGGTGGGCCGGTGATCCGGGTGCTCGAAGCCGAGCAGCACCGCCATGTCGGGGTTGCCGCCGATGACCAGGATAAGGCCATGCGCGCCCTTGGGAACGTGCGCCGAATGCCCGAAAGACTGGACGCGAAGCACGCCGGTCTTGCCGCCATACTCCTCGCCGTCGCGGCCCCTGGCCTTGAGCACCTGTGTCTTGCCGCTGTCATCCGTGCTGATGAGCTCGGCGCGGACCAGGTAGGTGTCCATCACGCTCATGGCACGTCCCACTCTTTGCCGCTTTGGCTGCCCGCCGACTCGCCGTCATAGGCGCGCGGGTCAACCAGCGAGAGGATCGCCTGCGTGCCGCCCGAGTTGTCCTGCTGGAACCGCACCCGCTCGATCAGCATGTCCTGCTCGATCTTGAGCCATGGGGCGTGAACGAAGACTGTGAAGCCCGGCTCCCAAAGCAGCCCGGCCCCATCGCGGAACGACGGCGTCGTGATCGTGGCTGAAACCGAGAACCCCGCCGCGCGCTTGGCTTCCCACTTGGCGCGATCCGCGCAGCGTTCCTCGTCGCTGTCGGCCTGGTCGATGATGACCTTCGGGCGATATCGCTTTACCCCGGGGTCCACGCACTTGCCCTTGGGCCGCAGATGCTTTTCAGTCGTGCCGTGGGACGATTGCCCCTTCACGGTGTACTCCGAGAAGCGGCCATTGTCGGATATCGTGGCGCCCATCCGTTCGATGTTACGGCCCTGCCACAGTCCGCCCGCGTGATGGCCCATGCCACCCCGGGTGAAGACGATCTCGCCGGAGGCCCTGCCCTTGAGCGTCAGCCGCCGCTGCTTGGCCAGGCGCAGCATTTCCTCGTGCGGGCTCGCGCCCTGGCGGACCTGAAACCACGGCACCGGCTTGCCGGTATCGACCTCCGTCTCGATCCCTACCCCGAACTTGTCGAGTTGGCGGGCGATGTCCTCGACCTTCATGTTGTCGAAGCGGCCCGTCGGGTGATCGCAGGAGCAGTCGCCATAGTCCTGACCGCGACCGCGCCCCGCGATCCTGACCGTGTGATTGTTGGCGTCGCCGTCGGGCGAGTATTGGTTCACATAGCCGGTCACCAGCAGCGAGCCGGTGGCGAGAATCGTCACCGGCGTGCCCGGGGGAAACGGCCACGCGAAGAATGGCGAGACCTGAAAGCCGCCAACCTCGCTGACATCGATCTCGAAATTGCGCGCGGCCTCGTTCAGCGCGGCCTCGACCGCTATCGATTTCCATCCGCCATAGCCGCCGGTGGCGGCCAGGAGGACCAGCTTTTCGCCGATCACGGCCGCAGAACCTCAAGGAACAACGGACATCCGAGCGGATGAAACAGGCCGTTGCGAGCCATGATCTCCGTGTCGCGGCCAGCGTCGCCATAGAGCTCGTAGGCCAAGGTGATGGCCGGCACGCTGACTGGCGTCGCTATCTTCACGGCGGCCGGCGCCTCGATGCCGTTCTTGGTGAGGTACTCCACCGCCGCGTTCCTGACGGCGATGAGCGCCGCGTGCGACGTGCCCGAGGCCGCGTCATCGATTTCCGTGTCGATCCGCTGTACCACGCTGGCGCGGGCCTCGATCGCCTGTGCGCGCGCCGGATAACCTGCGAGAGTCATGCCTTCCGCCCACTTGAGAAGCGCCAGGCCCCGCACATGATCGGCAACCATCCTGGTGAGTTTGACCTCCATCCTGGCGCTGGGGGCGCTGGTGCGCCCGGCAATGTCTTGCGCCGTAAAATCCAGGAGCGGGAGAAAAGCTTCGGCCATGGCGCCACGGCTGCGGATGGCGGACCCTAGATCGGAGATCGCCGCGATGAGCCTCGCGCTCAGGGCTGTGGTCGATTTCCGTGTCGTGCCGGAGAAGACGGAGTCGGTGAGGAAGTTCTGGCCCTCGCCCGAAAAGCTCAGAAGGTGCGCTTCCTCGCCGAGGCGGCGTATCTGGTACAGCACCAGCGGAGCCTTATCCATGTCCATCGGGGCGGAGCGGGCAGCGGCCTCCAGCGCCACGGCCGCCAGGCGGACGGTTTCAGCTGCAGTCTCGCGCACCACGTTCGGCGCGGCCATGGCGTTATAGGCTGACGCAAAATCGCCCGAGAGTGACAGCGCCGCGGTCTTGACCGCCGACAGCACCGCGCCCACCAACATGGAGACGGAGAACAGCCCGCCTTGAGAATCCGCCTCGCGCACAAACGTCATGTCGACGCCGATGCGTCCCATTTCGTCTTTCTTGAAGGTCGAAGCCACGGTGAGGTTGCGAGCCCGCCTGCTCGCCATCGTCGGAAGAGTCAGGAGGCCGGAGCCGGGGGAGTTGCAGGCGTCATAAAGCCGGTGCGCCCATGCATCCGCGTCATCGCCGAACGTGTAGCCGGTGACGTCGAAGACCTGCTTCGCCCGGCCAAGGTCTTCGTTGTCCCAATTCTCGCTGGTGGGGTACTCGTGGGTGACGATGCGCCGGCCACCGCGCACAGTCGAAACATCGACCTCGAATGGAACGCCCTTGTAGCTCGCGGCGAAAATTGTTCGTGGCCAGTCGCGGCAGAACCCGGCCATTTCAGTATTGCCCCCTGTTCATGAGATGCGCGCCAGTATTATCGACAAGCGTGTTCGGCACGATCTGCTTGCCCGGCTTCGATTGAACATCCACCACGCGGCCAGGGCCTTCGACGCGGATGCGGACATTGACGCTGGCTTGCCCTTCAAGGGTCGCCGTGACCGGCTTGTTGACGACCGCCTCGACCTTTCCGGCAAGCGCACGGTCGAGCGTGCCCGGTACAAACTCCGGATTCTCGAAGAGAGTTTTCATATCCATGAGAACCGCGCGGATATCCGGCCCCGGTGGGGCCAGACCCGGCCTAACACCCGCAGGAAGATCGCCCTTTCCGCTTGCCACCGTTTGAGGCAGCGCGACTTGCAAATCGCCCTTGCCATCGGCCACCTTGCCGCCGGCCACCACAGGCTGCACCACCTTCAAAGCGGGCAACCCGTCGAAGCTCCCGCCAAGGCCTTCGGGATCCTCGATCCCCAACTGGCGGAGGATGGTCTTGATGTCGCGGGTGTCATGGCCGCCCTGGAAATTTCGCGGAGGCTTGCCGCGCGGCCTCGGCGGCGGCCAGGGAATATCAGGGAGAAGCTTTTCCCGTTCGTACAGGTCGCGCCAGATGAGGTCTTGCGCCTCATAAATCTCGGCTTGTGTCGGCAGAGCTTCCTTCCGAGTCTCATGCCGGTGCCGCTTGCCGATCTTGCCTTCGTGCCAATACTCGCTCGGCTTGCGGCGCGGGACCGGGATCGCATCGGGTTGCGATGGCGGGGCGATCAGTCCTTCATCGATCATCTGCTGGCGAATGCCGTCATCGTTGATCGGGCGGCCGTTCAACTGTTTTTCGAACCAGGCCTTGCGCGCCCTGGCGGTCTTGAGTTCGCGATCCGTGAGTCCTTCGCGGCTCTGGCGCTGCTCATCCTTGAGAATGCCGGACACGTCTTCCCAGAGCGGAAGTCCGCGCTCGCGGCGGATGCGATCCTCGGCTTGCGTTGTCGCCGTGGTGGGCTCCGCTCCGATGAGGCGCGCCAGGTTGTGATACAGCGCGATGAGCTTCTCGACGTCCTTCACGTCTTGCGCGAATACGCTTTCAGGGCGGTTGTTCAGGATGGCGAGGGCCTGGTTTAGCCCTTCGATCACGGTGGGCGCGACGAACTCGCCGCCCGTCAGCTTGAGCTGTTCCCATTTCGCGCTGATCTGCGCCATCTTGCCGGTTATGGTGTTCATGCGGCGCTCGAAATCGGCGTCAATCACGCCGTTGGCGTTACGCACCTGGTCGAGGATGCGGAGGAATTCCTCCTTGTTGGCGAGCAGGGCCCGCACGGCGTCGGATGCCTGCTTATCGGGGAACAACTCGGCGATCTTGAAGGGATCGCCCTTGGTCTTCTCCTGGATCAGGTCCAGCATGTCGAGGAAGTAACTTGTTCCTTGCTTTGCTGACTTCTGGAAGACCTTGCTCAGGTCGATCCCGAGCTTGTCGCGGAACTTCTTGGTGGTGTCCGCGCTGCGCAGCTTGCCGAAGAAGTTGCTCAGATTGTTCGCCGCCTGGTCCGGGCTCCCGGCATTCTTCATGGCGATCTGCGAGGCCGCCGAAATCTCGGCAAGCCCTTCGGCGCCCTTGGTGCCAAGGTCCGCCATGCTGGCAGTGAGTTCCGGCATCCACCGGGCCATATCCTTCAATTCGAACCCGCCCGCCTTGCCAGCTTGCGCCATCATGTCGAAGGCTTTGGGAATTTCGCTCTCGGCCATCTTGAGGTTTGATTGGGCCGCGAAGGCTGCCGCAGCCATGTCTTCCATGCTGGCGCCGGCCGCCGTCGCCGCCTCGCCAACGTCATCGGCCATATTCACCGCTACTGCGGCGTCCATTCCGCGCCCGGCCATGAGCTTGGCGACATTCAGCATCTCTTCCTGCATCTGCCCGACGCCCGCCGCAGCGTCGCGCAAGTGATCGCCGTAGGTGTCGAGCCGGGCGCCATGGACGTTCACCGTGTTGCCAAAATCGGCAAGCGCGTCCTCCCATTTCGCATATGCCTTCACCGATGACGAAACGAGCCCGGCAACACCGAAGGCGGAGACGCCAAGCGAAGCCATTGCCGCCACGCCGAAGGCCGAGATTCGCTGCTCCGCCCTCCCAAACCTGCCCACCATGGTGTTGGCGCTGTTGCCGATGCCGCCGAACACCTTGGACGCGCGGTCAAGCGCGGAGATGATGATTTGGGCTTCGAGGTTTTGCATCGTGGCTACAGCTTCTCGGTTCTCGGTTTCAGCAGCAGCGCCGCCCACATGCGGATTCGGCGAAGCGGCATGCGTTCAACCTCGCTGGGCGCTAGGCGGGCGTGGGCGACGAGGCCGGCGGCTGCGGCAAAGGGCTGTCACCGCCTTCCTCGAATTGCGCTTCGATGGCCTCGACAAGCTTGCGGAAATCCTGGAGCGGCAAGGCCGCCAGATCGATCCGGTTGAGGCCCGTGAGGCGCTCCGCATAGCGACCGAAGAGCGCCATGTCGCGCTTGGCGGACATGCTCACCGATATGACGTCCGGGTTGTTCCGGTCGGCCCTGGTGGTCCGCTCAACTGATACCGGCTCGCCAAAGTCGAGAAGATCGCCGCCGCAAATTTCGCGAAGCTCCAGCGCGGTGAGTTCGCCCTTGTGAGTCTTTAGAGGGCGACTGAGAAGTATGGTTGCCATGATTATGTCCCTTGGGGCCCGGTTCGCCAGAACACGGACGCCGTGTTGGTTGCTGTTTAGGCAACCGCCGGACCCCAAGGGGGCTGCTGCGGTTGCGTCCTGGCCCGCTGGCGAGCGGGCGTTGGCTTAGGCGACGACCGAGTATTGATCGGTGACGCCTGAAATCCCCGACACCACGCCGGTCGAAAGATTGACCTCCGGCCGGCCGATGATCGAGGCATCGGTGAACAGATGGCGGATGCCGCGCGATTTCTCGAACACCGTGATGTTGAGATCGCAACGTTCGTCGAACAGCGCCATGGGGCTGCGGTCGTCTGGCAGGTTGAGCAGGTCCATGGCGAAGGTCGCTGGAACCGCGCGCTCGGTGACGTAGACCACGCCCCCCGCCGTCGCCGCCGCTTCGCGCTCGGTCGTTGACGGCTGGATGGTGACGTCGCCCGTCGCCTCCCACCTGATATCGCCCTTTTCGATGACGACCAGGCCGCCGGTAATCCTCTTTGCACAAGCGTCCATATGAGAAGTCCTTTCCTATTAAGCCTCGGGCTCGGTGATGTCGTTGCCGTCGATGGCGAAGCTGTCCTTGAGCTGCAGGTGCGTCTCGACCAGGGTCGCGATGACGCGAAGCTGGTTCACCATGTCCGGGCGGATCAGGATGTCCACGCGATTGGCGTCGAGGTCGTTGCGCTCGACCACGAGGGCCTGGGCGAACAGATCGGGGTTCTCCACCAGGCCAAGGGCATCGAGGCCCTTGTAGTGGTGAATGATGGCGTCATAGATTTTGCCCGGCGACGCGAAGCCCGGAATGGCCTTGTCGTCGTCGGTCAGCGCGGCGCGCGGGAACAGGCCGGTCAACATCGCCCGCATGGAGCGCACGAAGAAGGATGCCTGATACAGGGTTTCCGCATCGCGCCAGGAGGCATCGCGGACGCCCCATGTGTTGTACTTGTAGGTGGTGACCGCGCGATTGATGCGCACCAGCCCGTCCGAGCTCACATCGCAGGTCGCGATACCGGCTTCGTGAAGCTGGTTGCGCTCGGAGATATTCCAGCGGTCATCCAGGGACGGCGGCTGCACGCCGACGAGCTCGATCCCCTGCACGGGGCGGGACATTTCGGGCGGGGCCTCAAGGTGGTGGTTGAGCTTCGCCGCGAAGGCCGCGGCAACCTCCCATGTCGGATCGGGCGATCCCTGGACGCCGACAAGCGTCAGGTGCGGATCGTTATAGTCCTCGGAGTTGGTCAGCAGGGTCGCCAGCGAGGCCGAGCGGCAGGCAACGACATGGCCATACACCTGCTGATAGGCGCTCCACCGGCCCGAGTCGTGATCCATGAACGTCGTCATGGAATCGAGGACGGCCTTGGCGTCGAAGGCAAGCGCGATGGTGTCGAACCGCTCGTCGGACAAGGCCGCGAGGCCGGTCGCCATGGTCGGATTGCCGGAGCCGTTGGCGAAGCCGGTCTTGCTCAGCATCCGCTCCGCGAGCGTGCGCACCGAAGCCGAGCCGGACGGATCGAAGCTGATCTTGATCGCGTTGCCATAGGCGCCGGCGTGCTTCGCGATAAGCCTGACCTTGGTGTCGTCGACCGCGCCGCCCGCCGCCGGGTAGTTAGCCTTGTGCGTGATTGCCGTCACCGCCAGAGAGCTCGATTTGTTGATTTCGAGCTTGAGCCGGCTGGCGATCGCCGCCTGGGTGTCGGTGGGGTTGACGCGGATAGCCACCACCTTGCCGCCGATGTTGATCTGCATCATGCCGAACTTTTTCGCCGTCAAAGACGCCGCGCTCAGCACGGTGATCGTGGCGTCGGCCTTGACGCCCGCGTCGGGTTCGGCGACAGCCATGCCATAGATGGCGCGGAACCTGTTCTGCTTCCGCGCCTTGCGGTACATCGCATCGATCAGCGAGCCAGGGCCGAAAAGTTCGATCGCGTTGTCGCCCGAGATCGGATAGACGCGGTTGAGGTCCGCCGTGCCGACGTTGGGGTTGGCCGAGGTCGTCCACTTGTGACCGATGATGAGCAGCTTGTTCTGCTCGATGTAGGGTGCCTGCGCGGGCTTGACCTCCGCCCAGAACAGCGGGACCAGCGTCGAAGCCGGGATGTTTTCGAAGGGAATGGGCATGGAGTTCTCCTGTTAGGGTTTCGGAGCCTTGGGGGTCTTGGGCTGGCGAGGTTGCTCGTCGGGCGGCGGTGGCGGTTCGGCCTTGACCTCGACGAGGTCGCCGTCGCGCAGGCGCCTGACCACATGAGTGCTGAGTTCCACCGTCTCCGGCGTCATCGTGAACCGCTCGGGCGTGTAGGGCGTTTTTGGCACGCGCAGTCCTTCGCGCGCCAAGCGCACGGTCACAGTTTCCATTGGTGATCCTTTCCTAGGGAGGCGTCGGAAGATCGCCGATGACCTCGGCGTCGATCTTGTTGGCCGGCGTTTCGCCTTCCGGCACCGGCTCGTCAGGGATGGTCATGCGCACCGACTCCAGCATCGGGTAGACGCCGGGCTTGGGCAGTTCGTGGCTCAGCAGTTGCGCCTTGAGGGCGGCCATGGCCGTCTTGAAATCGCCGCCGCCATCGGCGGCGATCTTGTCGAACACATTTTCCAGCAGCCAGGTGATTTCGTTCGGAACGGGGGCTGGCGCGTCGGCGTCCGCCAGCGGCTCGGGGTAGCAGTCGACGGGGACATTCTGCACCGTGAACGTGAGGTCGCGGGCGGCCAATTTCACGCGGCCATTTTCGGGAGAGGAAAAGGCTGGCAAGGACTGGAGCAGTCTCGCGTCCCAGCGGTCACGCCACCACACCGCCCAGTCGCCGAAGCCGAGAAGCGCGTTGCCCACCTGAAACTCCAGGAGATCGAGGAAGGCTTCAAGCTCGTTGTCGGTCTCCGGCCAGCCCGCATATAGTTCGTTCGTGTCGGGATCGACCGCGGCGGTGACGATGCTGATGCCGATGCGGAGCGTCACGGCGCGGGTGCCGTAGGTGAGGCTGCCGCCCGACTCGATCCTGTCTTCGTCGGTTCGCACCACGATGCAAGCCTGGCGCTCGTCCGCGACGATGTCGTCGAGCGGGTCCATGCGTGAGTCATGGACCTTGGCCCCCGCTATCGTCGGATAGGGCTCGTTGCCTCCCCCGAGCAGCGCGGCCACGGTGGCGATCCGCAAGGCTGTCCGGTTCACGGCCCAAGCTCCTCCAGCATGGCCACAATCCGGCCCATGCCGTCGGGCGTCACCGAACGCACCTGATAGGTGATGCCGGTCTTGGTCCGCGTGATCCGGTCAGGACGGCGCGGCGCATAGGGCAGCGACGTCTCGATATAGGACACCTGCGGGCCGGAGGACACGCGGTCAAGATTCCCCGGGCCGTTGGCGGCCATGTCGAGGAGCACTCCCACGTTGTCGAAGATGCCCTTGAATTCCGTCACGGCGGCGCGGCTGTTGTCCGCGACGGGGCGGCCATTGGGGATCGCCCGCATCGGGACAAGCGACAGGCTTTCTGCCATGACCTTGTCAACGATGGCGTCACCCACCTTGAGAAGGTTCTCGAACAGCGCCGCCATGAGGTTAGGTGTTCTTGCCCAGGAGAAGCGTCTTGGGCCTGGTGCAGATGTGAAGCGCGTTCATCTGCGAGTCCAGATGGACGCCCTTGCCGTTCGGCATGTCGTACTGCTTCGCATACATGCGCTGGCCGATGGTGTTGACGGTCTCCAGGTAATCGGCCGGCGCGTAGTAGGTGCGGAACAGGCGCGGCACGCCGAGCGGGAACAGATGGCACTTGGTCGCCGTGATGAAGTCGGTTGACCCGACTTTGCCGCGGTAGTTTTCCCACATGATCCCGCCGAACTCGAAGGCGCCGAACGACGAGCCCTGGCCGCGGACATAGCCGGTGCGCAGTTCCGCCGCCTGGATGGTCGCGAGATAGGTCTCGCGGACCTCCTTGTGGGCGATGAGTTGGTCGAAGAAGGTGTTGCCGCAGAGGGCATGGACGCCCGAGAACGGAATGCCATCGAGGTTGCCCGCGATGGTCCGCACCGCCGACGCGCACGCCTTGCGGAATACACCGCTGGCCGGCGAGGCAGCATCAAGATCGAAGTCGATCTCGGCTTCCTGGCTGACGCCGAACTCGGTGAACAGATCGAGGGTGCTGTTATCGGCATAGGTCACCACGCCCTTGATGGCGCCGATCCGCGCATACTCCGCGGTGGCCTCCATCGACTGCGAATGGATGGCGAGCCGCCCCGCCACCTTTCCGGCAACCGTCTCCACGATTGATTCCGAACCCCAGGCGCGGATGCCCTGGACCTCCTCGGCCATGACCGAGTCGTTGAGCTCGAAGTGCGGCACCGCGAGCGACCGCGCCGTGCGCTTGCTCTTGTCGAGCGTGTTGCCGGGGCCGCCGCGCGGCGTCGGGGACACAAGCGAGAGAATGCCGTCCTGCTGCTCCATCATGACGCTGGTGGTCGCGACGCCAGTCTCCTCGAACAGTCCCATTTCGCCGATGCGGCCGGGCACGAACTTGGCATTGTTGATGGCGTCGGTGAGTGCGATGACCCCAAACGCATCCTGTTTGAAAACGTCCAACATGGTGTGAATTCCTTTCCGGTGTGTTGGGGTTAGCGGACGATGATGCCGGCGGCGGAGAGTTGCTGCTGCGCCGTCGCCTTTTCCGCCGCAGTATTCAGAGCGGCGTCGTAGACCAGAATGTTGCCGTTGACCTCGGCGTCGCGCGTGATGGCCGCCACATCGACCGCCGCGCTCGTGGCGTCGACTTCGGAAATAGCGATTGCTGCGGCGACCTCCGAACCGTCGGTGTTGGTGTTGTCGCAGGAACGGTATTCCTTCGCGTCCACGTCGAAAACAACGGGGATGGTGAAGGTGTCGCCCGCGACAAAGTCGGTGGAGCCGTCGGCGATGGTGAACTTCACCACGCCAGTGAATGCGACGCCGACAGTGGCCGTTCCGATCTGGACACCGTTAGGGTCTTCGACCAAGAAAGTGCCGAGGTTGGTGGCCGGTTCGGTGCAAATGGCCTTGTAGTTGCCAGCCTTCACGCCAGCACCATAGGCCGGGGTGGCCTTGGTGCAGGTGCCGTTGCCGGTGCCCGAGAAAGTCACGGTGCCGACCGTCACGGTGTCGGCGGAGCCGCGCACCTTTCCGAGAATCTGGCCGGCCTTGATGACGCCCTCGCCGGACTTGACGGTGATCTTGTCCCGCGAACGGGTGCCGGGGGCCTCGCTCAAGATGAACGCTGCGGCGTGATAGGTTTCGGTAAGCGTGGTCATGGAACTGTCTCCGATTGAGTGGGTTGATTACTTCGCGGCCACGCCATGGCCGGTGCGCGTGCCGGGAAGGCGCGAATTGACCTTCGCCATCGCCTTCGACATGAGATTGGCCTCGGGTTGCTGCGCATTGAGATCGAGACCGGAGCGCGTCGGGGCTGCCGCCTGAGCCGCCGCGATCTTCTCGAACAGGTCGCTGCGCACCTTCTCGATGCCGGCGCCCGCCGCGATGTAGCTGTCGGCGATCTTCGCATCGATGGCGGTGCAGGTCTTGGCCGCGAGCGCGACGGCCTGGCGAATGTCCTTGGCCTGGGCAGCGCGCGCCTTGGCGGCGTCCAGCGTGATCCCTTCGCGGATCAGCGCGGCTGCCATGGCTGGCTCGCCGGCGGCGGCGCAGGCTTCGGTGATCGCGAGGGCGCGATCGGTCGCCTCTTTGGCGGCGGCAAGGGCCTCGGCCGAAGGAGCGGCGGGGTTCGGGTTCGGAGTGGTCATGTTGGTCTTCTCCTTTGGGGGTTGAGCGGCCTTTGCCGCAGCTTTGCGGCTGGCGTGATCCCAGCCCTTCACGGACGCCAGGGCCCTCAGAGGTTCGGGTGCCGCCGCGTAGACGCGATAGTCGAAGGCGCTCGCCTCGGCGGCGGCGGCGTCATCGACGCGCTTCGCGTATCCCATGGCCACCGCCTCCTCGGCGGTCAGCCAGGTTTCCTTCTTCATGTCGGCGCGGCAGTCCTGCTTCGCGCGCCCCGATGAATCTGCGTAGATGCCCGCCATGTTGTCGGCCAGGCGGGTCAGGTACTCGATATTGCGCTCGTGATCCTCCAGCGTGCCCATGCTGAGATTCGCAGGGTCGTGGATCATCATGAGCGTGCCCTTGCGCATGACGATGTCGTCGCCCGCCATGGCGATGGTCGAGGCTGCCGAGGCGGCGATGCCGTCGACGATCACCGTCACCTTGCCGCCGTGCATCGACAGCGCGTGGTAGATGGCGACGCCCTCGTCCGCGAGGCCGCCGCCGCTGTTGATGCGGACGGTGATGTCCTTTCCCTTCACCTGCGCCAGGGCATCGAGAACGTCGCGGGCCGTGAAGCTTTCGCCCCAATAGTTGTCGCCGACCGCGCCGTAGAGCGCGATCTCGCCGTCAACGAGAAGGTCCGGCATTCTGTGGTTCCTCCTTGATCTGTGTCGCGGCTGGCTTCGCCTCCGCGCTCGTGTCGTATGTCAGCCCGAGCCGCCTCTCGCGCTCGCGGTCTCGCGCCGTCTCGGCGTCGATCTGCTCGACATCGTCGCCCATCGCGCTGACCGTGGCCTCGCGGGACTTGAAACCCGCGCGGACCTCCGCCGTCTTGGCCTCAACGTCCTGAACTGGATTGATATAGGGCCGGGCCTGCGGCACCCATTTCGGCATGGCCGCGCGCTTCGCTGTCACGCCCGAAGGCAACCTGATCGCGCCCGAGAGGATTGCCGTGTCCACCCACCTCGCCACAATCGGCCGGCACATCTGGTAGACGATGATGTGGTGCTGGATATGCTCGATACGGCGCACGAACTCGTTGATCGCCGCGCGCCACACGCGGTCATTGACCTGACTGTAATCGCCGGTCAGTTGCTCGTAGAGAATGCCGATGGACGCTGCCACGCGGCGCATCTGCCCTTTCATGAAGGGCTCGTAGTTTGCGCCGACGTCCGGTGGATCGTTCCAGTTGATGGTCGAGCCCGCCGGCAACTGCTGCACCGCGCCCGGCTCGGCTGGAGCAACGGCCAGCCCGCCCGCGTCCGCCGCGCCCTGCCAGGCGAACGCGCCCTCGACTGACCCCGACACCCATCCGGTGAAAAGGTTCTGGATCTTCGTCTTGAGCACCATCGCGTCATCGACCTGGTCGAGATCGTGCAGTTTGACGAGCGCGCGGGCGAGCCACGGTTCGCCGCGGACAAGGCCGGGGCGGCGCGGAACCGCCAGGTGGACCACGTCCTGCGCCGGAATGCGCGAAAGCAGGATGCCGTCAAACGCCCGTGAATTGTCGTTCGGGTGGTCGCGGTGCATGTGATAGGCCACGCGCCGGCCGATGCCGTTGAACTCGATGCCGTTCTGAATCCAGCCGCCAGGGATCGACTCCGTCTTGTCGGACGGCACGTACTCGGCTTCGAGCACTTGCATCTGGAGCGGCACCGGCAGCCGGTCCTCGGGACGCCTCGTGCGCAGCCGGATGAACACGTCGCCCGCCTCGACCATGGCCACGGCGGCCAGGTATTGCAGGCCGTAGAAATCGAGGCGCTCCTCGGCGTCGGCCTCGTCGGTCCATTCCTCCCACAGTTCCGAAAGATCCTTGTTGAGCCCCGAATCCTTGGTGTTGAACTGCGGCTTGATGCCGGTGCCGACAAGGTTCGACACAAGCGTCTCGATCCCGGCGTCGGCCACGCCATCATTGCGGCGGCGATCACGCGAACGGGAGCGAAGCGATCCGATGCCTGCCGACAAGGCGCTGTTTGGCCCACCATAGTGGCCAGTCCAGCGCACCAGGCGCGGCTGCTGGCTGGCTCCCTCGTACACCGGCGACGCCTTCAAGGGCTCCTCGGCCCTGGCCGGGGCGTAGTATTGCCCTGTCGCCTTGTCGCGAAGGCGGATGGCGAATGGCGCGTTCACAGCCCTTTGACTCCGATGATCTGAATACTCCTGGTCCGCGCCGCGCCGCCCAGCACTGCGAGCTCGCTCTCGAGCGCCGTGGCGACGCGCTCCATTTCGGCGAGCGTCCGATAGGTCACATCGCGATCGTTGAACCGGACGCGCAATGCGCCAGTCGCGATCGCCCCTTTGATCTCATCGATCTCGGCTTGGACGGTTGCGAGGGTTCGGGCCATTTTACCTGCTCAGATAGTTGGATCGCGCCACTTGCGCCGCCTGCCGCTGCATCATCGGCGCGGCTCCCGTTTGCTGTTCCTGCGCCACGCGGCGCACCGCCCCGTCTGGAATGCGCTGCACGTTGAGAAGGTAGGCCCCCGCATAGGCCATGGCCTCGCAGTCGAGCGCGTGATTGTCCTTGCGCTTGCGCACCCAGGTGGCCCGCCCGCTCGGCTTCTTCAGCCGCGACTCGGAAACGAGTTGCTTGCAGTATTCGTCGTTCACGTCCTCGGGCAGGTGAAACGCGCCGGGCTGATCCTGCGGCCAGCGGATGCGCTCGTGCACCCATAGTTTGCACCAGTCGGTGTTGATGCGCAGAAGCTCCAGCCCGTATTTTGCCTTGCCGCCCGATGGCGAGACCTCGATCTTCGACACGATCACCGGCGAGGAAAGCGTCTCGAAGCCCTTGCTCGGCATCGTGTTCCGCTGGTGCCGCCGGCAGAACTCGTAGACGGTATGCTCCGGCCCCGCGTCCGTTTTGTTGGGCCGGAAGCCGGAATCGATCACCGCGAGCCGGATGCGCAGATCGTTGATCGGCTGCTCCAGCAGATCGTCGAGATCGTCCCACACTTGCGTGTCAGCGGTGTTGCCCCAAAGCTCGCCATGCTGAATCAGCCACGACGTGGAGCGTGGCCCCCAGCCGCGAATGACATAAACCAAGCGGTTCTTCTGGACGTCTATCCCGGCGGTTAGCACCACCGCGCCATCGGGAAGGTCGCCCATGTGGTACGGCATGCGTAGCCGCGCAACCTCCAGGGCCTCCGGTGCCTCACCTCCAGCCGGAGCCCAGAGCTCGCCGAAGCCCGCGTTGATCGCCGTCTGCTGCTCGTCGCGGTCGCCCGCGCGAACCGCCGCGAGAAACTTGTGCGCCCGCTGGCCGAATGTCACGAAGGGCGAAGCGAGCCCTGAGACCCAGAAGCTCGCGGTCGTCGATTCCGGCGGATCGCCAGTGACGTTGCCGTCGTCGTCTATCGATTGCCCTGGCGCCACGAACTGGCCGCGGTCATTCATGCCTTTCTTGTCCGCCTCTTCGATCACCCCGCCGCAGCCATCGCAGGGGCATACCAGATGCGCAGATCGAAGCGCCTCGGCCGGCGTCGCCTTCTCGGGCCACATCAGCAGATTGAAGCGGGGAATGAACCAGCCCCGGCAGTGCGGGCACTGCCATGCCCAATGGTACCGTGTCCCCTCTTGCCACCGCTTCCAAATGGCGCTTTCGAGATCGTCGGACGGCGCGGGCTTCCAGAACTGCAAGCCGCTCACCTGGTCCCTTTCCACCTCGACCGCCCCCAGCGACGGCGTTGAACAAATCAGCGTCGTGAAATCGGCGTAGGTGTCGCCACGCGCCTCGACCAGCCCGAGCGGATCGCCTTGCCCCGAGATGTTCTTCAGCATCTCGTCGTACTCGTCGACGATGGCCAATGCCGCCGGATCAGACTTGAGCGCAGATGACGAACCGCCGTGCGCCAGGCGCACCGGCACACCGGCCACCACCTTCCGGGTTTTCGTCATCCGCTTGCCGCGCAAGACCTTAGCCTTGAGCGACGGCGCCTGATCCAGGAGCGCCATCACCCGCGGCTCGAATTGCTCGACCACGAACTGCTTGGTGGGTCCGACATAGAGGATTGGCGCGGGCCGTTGATCCAGCCGATGCCCCATGACATCGAGCGTGAGCGCGGTCTTGCCTAACTGGGCCGCAGTCACCGCCACCACGCGGCGGTACTTACCCGAGGCCAGCGCCCGGCCGATCTCGATTACATACGGCGTGAGCCACGGGTTGCGCGGCCCTGGAATACCAGACGTCGACGGATAAGTTACGTTAGCCTTGGCCCATTCGTCAGGCGTCGTCTTCGGCGACGGGCGTATCACCGCCGCCGCCAGTCCGAACAGCCTGTCCGGCAACATCAAGCGCGCGGGCCACGCCTTCGAGTATGTCATCGATTTCCTTCCGAAGCCGATCCCTCTCGCGAAGATCGCGCGTGAACCGCGCCGGCAAGCCGTCCAACGATGACCGAACCGTCCCGGCCAGCGTCATCATCGCCGCGCACGCCGCATCGGCCTCGATCAACTCCCCTTCCCGCTGCGCAATCCGAAGCTCGATCTCACGGGCGCGGGCCAGCTTGGCCCGGTTCCCGTCCGAGCCCTGTGATCTGGCCCTTTCGGCAAGTCCCCGCTGGTAAACCGCGAACGCCAACAGTGTCCGCTTGCACGGGTATCGCCCCCGCTCCCCCACAGGAATCGTCCCGGACTTTGCCAACTGCCGCACCCGCTCCGGCGTGACAGCCCACACCTCGGCAAGCTCAGAGGCCGATACGGTTTCCGGCAGCTTCTCGGCTTTCACCCCGCCAACTCCAACTATGATATTTCAAACCCGAAATATATTCAGCAAACGCGGCTGCGCTTACCA